>Ga0209611_10006076_pt1 | contig 19953 bp, 15 predicted proteins | sample S1TSphgellanicum_3_FD_187693 | JGI IMG/M metagenome (GOLD analysis project Ga0209611, IMG submission 187693) | Host-associated microbial communities from peat moss isolated from Minnesota, USA - S1T2_Fc - Sphagnum magellanicum MG (SPAdes) (version 2) | ecosystem: Host-associated > Plants > Peat...
AAGTAGCAATGGATGCATGTTAATTGATGAATAGGGCCATCTACATTTTAATAAGGTAGCAATGGATGCATGCTTGATGAATAGGGCATCCCTTGTTTTTAACTTCTTGGAAGAAAGTTGGTCCTTGTTTTTTAAAATTAAGTAAAAAAATCAAGCTCATGATCTAAACATATGAGCAACAAAACATTATTTGAAAAATAAAAAATCAATTGTACAATTAGGGGCATAAGGCATAAAGTTGTGCATCACTTCTTAAATGATTACATGCACATTGTATCATTTTCATACTTCTATGACTCTTAATCATTTCCACATTGGTTTTACATTGTCAGGTTCATACAACCCTTTCATAGTATTTGTTTCAATCTTTTGAATCTTTTCATTTTTATCCATCATTTGGGGATTGGTTTAATGTTTCTACATTTATGTCATGAATATCATTTTTTCTTCTTGTAAACATTTTGTTGTTGCTGTTGTTATAAGTAAGTTGCTTCACATTTTTTCTGTTCCTTCTTCTAACATTGTAGGACTAGGATATGCCAATGTTTGCATTGGAAAAGTTTTTAGTGTATTCTAATTTAGAATACTTAAATTCATATGATGTGTTTTATTTTGACTTCAACAACTAATTATGATGAAGAAATTTCAACCATGTATTGATTGATAAACATTGACATTATTGTGGGAATGGCATAATTGTGGTGGTAATATTTTTGTTGCTTCCCATATGATGCATTCAACATGAGTGAAAAGAGGTCCATTGAACTTTTGCAAATAAAAGTAAAAAAGTCAAAGAATGCATTGCAGCAACGTCGTGAAGAGTTACATAAAGTAGATAGGAACAAATCGCCTAAGGAATTGTTAAAAGAAGAGTTAAATGTGTAGTTTACAATGTATTGACCCCAACTTGAAGATCTAGGGTATAGTGGATGATGATGGAACATTTAAGGGCTTAGAGGGTCATAATGTTCAAGGTTTAATTTGAATGACAATGGAGTCTAAAGAAATATTGTGAGCACCTCTAGGTAATCTCAACATTGTTTACAATGCAACATTTGGGTAAAATTGAACAATATGTTTGAAAGGTAGGCATCCCTAACAATTGGAAAAAATTGCCCCTAAACAGATTAGCACCTATCACTAAACACTTATTTCTAAATTTTTAATTAAGACGACTAATGAAAAGTGGACATTTGTCCCACAAAAAAATGAATGAAATGAAAAATGAAACAAATTTTTGTGTAAAAATGTTCATCAACCATCAATGGTTGGGTTCAATATTTGGAGATGGGGTTTTACATCCACGTTAATGGGTTTAAGGTGTTATGAAAACCCTCATTTAAAAAATGCACAAAGGTGCCACCTGCTAGGACTTGGCCTTCCCACTCCTCTGAACATGCTAATTTCCTTTAATTCATTGGTTGCCTAATAACAACACATAGCGCTTGGGAGTTTTTCATGGGTGATGGGTGCCATTTTTGTCATTCTTGAAGCTCCTACTTTTAATGAATTTATGTTTTTTGTAATCAATTCCCATACTAATCTATGTGAAGGGGTGAAAATGTGGCCTTTGAACATTATTGTCCTTAAGAAGGTAATGCCAAATGATCAAGTTCAACTTCTTTTTACTTATAATAAAAACTATTATCATTTATTAACTTTATTACAATTATTCAAGTAATAGCAAAAACTTTATGCAAAGAGAAAAAGAAGAAGGTAAGGTCAATCATTTAGGGGAAAACCTACTATCCTAACTAATTATAGGCCGTTTCAATAGTGTAATAAGAAAAAAAATAAGAAGCCAACAAAAAATATAAGAAAAATTGAAAGGTAACTACCCTTTAAACTTTTATAATACCTTCAATACATCACAATGGTATCTAATGGGTCTACAAGTTCATAACTAATGTATAGTACCTACATACCTTTTAATGGTGTTGCCTACCATTTATAGTTCCCCATAAAGCCTTCTCAATGTTGTTTATTGTTTGCAACAATCCCATTTGTCATTTAGACTTCAACTTTCAAATATATTCCCTTCCTACTACCATGTACTAACATTACACCAAAATGTGTCCCAATTCACTTTGGGTTTCACTAGATTTTGAGTGAATTTAAACATTTTTACCATGGTGAAAATGATCAATCCCAGTGAATAAGGATTAGTTACTACGGATAGTGAATTGGTTTGTTAATATTTAGTGAAACAAGGTTATTTTCAAATGAAATATAAGTTTACCAAGCCATTTCACTTGTTAGTTGATTAATTAAATAGCATGGAAATCAATTAACTTTAAATTATTTAATATTTAATCTAATATTTAATATTATTGATAATTTCATGATTTTCAACCTATGGATTATTGACACATGTCATTACCTATGCTAGGTTTAAAACCTAGCCTAAGTACATAGGCCATGTAATCAACCTAAGTAAGCACCTATTCTAAGATATTACATAGGAAAATGTTTAATTAATTTACCATTGTTGACCACAAACACACCATTTGTGAGGTTTGATCCTTTAACCTTCAAAATGGAGGCAAACACCTTTACCATCAAGTCATCGCACTTATTGTGATAATATGTTACATTGCATTTTATTTATCAAATACTTCATTTTAAACATTACAAAAATATAAACTTTGAAAATTCATATCTTATTAAAATTTTATCCAAATAAAATTATTATAATTTAATTTAATTTATTTTCAATAATGTACATAATTACAATTATTTCTTTTTGAAAGTGTAAAATCATTTGAACAATATTTTTTTGAATATAACTATTCAATAACATTTCAATGACCATTATTTTGAAAAAAAAATAGTTTAATAAATGGATAAGATTTTTGTTAATATGATAATATTATCTATGTTAAGTTACTTTCAACTATTCTAGGGCTACTTTTCATTGTTTTAAGTTATTTCACCTTACATTATTTACGGCTATTTTTGGCTATTTTTAATTTTTAAAACTATTTTTAAACTATTTCACCTTAGGTTATTTTTTATTATTTTAAGTTACTTTTGGTTATTTTAAGTTATTTCACCTAAAATTATTTTCGACAATTGTAAGTTATTTTTGGCTATTGTAAGTTATTTCATTTTAAGTTATTTGTGATTATTATAAGTTATTTTTCGCTAGTATAAATTATTTCATCTTAAGCTATTTTCAGTTATGTGAAACTTTTGTTGGTTACTTTCAGTTATTGAAGGTTATTTCACCTTATGTTACTATTGGTTACTCTATGTTATTTTATCATAACCTATTTGTGGTTATATTACTGGTGGCTATTGATGCGTATTCTATTGGTGTTTACATATTCTATTGGTGGCTATTGGTTGCTCTTTTATTGGTGGCTCTTAATGGCTATTGGTGGCTAAATTACCATAGGTTATTAATGACAATTGGTGGCTATTTTATTAATGGCTATCATTGGTTATTTTATTGTAGGCCATTGGTAGTTATCTTATTGGCGGTTATTTATGGCTATTTTATTAGTGGTTATTAATGATTATTGGTGGTTATTTTAGGTTATATTATGATCATTAGTGGTTATTCTATTATAACCTATTTTTTGATATTTTAGGCTATATTATCATAGGTTATTGCTAATTATATCATTGTAGGCTATTTTAAATTATTTTTCATAGGCTATTATTGGCTATTTTAGGTTATTTTACCTTAGGTCATTATATTTTATTTTAGATTATTTTGAATTGTTATACTTAGGATACAATAACTTATAATAACATAAATTATAATGACCTTGAATAATCTAAAGTATAACATAAGGTTAGTTGAATAATTTAAAGTAAAAAGTTTATAATAAACTAACTAGGATATCTTAAGGTAGAATAACATATAATAGTTTAGGGTATAATAATTTATAATAACATATAATAACTTAAGGTATAAGTTAGAATAATTAAAGTAGTTTAAAATAATATAAGGTATATTATAAAATAGCACAAGGTATTTAAAACAACAACATAAAACTAAACATATTTATTATAGTAAATTATAATAGTGAATTATGTCAATTAGTAGTGAAACACAATGTTTAGATAATGATATTGTAATGAAATAACGTTAACCAAGGTGAAATCACTAAAGTACAATGAACTTATTTCATTTTTAAGGTCCAATAGTGATTTAGGTAAGTGATTTACAACCCACTTTTGTTGATGTAGCTACTACCTTTTTGTGGCAATAAGAAACTTCCTACTCCAAAAACTAAAACATAGTGTACATTTATTAGTACTTTTGTAGAAAAAATGCATAACTACTATATAAAATGTAACAAAACATTATGCAAACTAAAACTATATTACCTTCCCTCATTTCCAAATAGAATAAACTTACACAAAAGAGATTAAGATCCTTCAACCATCTTCCATCAAATAACACAAATACAATATAATTCCAAGCTATTATCCCTTTTCTAATGTTACACACCCACATCTCCAAAAGAAAGCTTTTAAACCCAACTCCAAACTATAACTCTTTGAATGCCATAAAATCCCCCCGTAGTCTTCCTCTAATCTTCCTTTTCCACAAAACCATTCAAGGCCCACATTGACCCCAAGAAAATAGGTCCTTATCCTAATCTTTACTCGAAATCTCCTAAGTGATTGGGCGGATTATAACCAACCACTCATTAACATGAACTAATTAATCCCATTAACTTCACCCCTTGGATAAGGGACGGTAAGTTTACCACTAGCAACTACCTAATTATTAGGATGCTTATGGCACTAACTAGTCTAATGACTATTACCCCTTAATAGTCTAGGCCTATTAGGTTTAATGTGATGTAGGTTGATCCTTTTTCTATCAAGGTTTATAATTCATGTGATCTACGTGTGTTTTACATGTTTTTTTTTCTTTTATGGTCATGAACTTCTATTCTTCCAGGTTGATCCTCTCTTTGTTTCATGGTCTTTAACTTCTACTATTCCCGGTTGATCCTCTATTTTTCATGGTCACGAACTTTTACTTTTTTTGGTCGATCCTTTTTCTTTCAAGGTCATGAACTTTTATTCCTCTTAATTGATCTTCTCTTTCAAGGTCTTGAACTTTAGCTCCTATTGGTCAATCTTCTTTCTTCCATGTCAACTAATTGTCCTCCTCCTAGTCAATCTTCTTTTTCATGGTCATGAGCTATTGTTCTTTTTGGTTGATCTTTTCTTATTCATGGTCATGAACTTTTGCTCTTCATGGTCGATCATTTCCTTCTCATGGTCATGAAATTCTATTCTTCTTAGTTGATCCTTTTTTTCTCGTGGTCATGAACTTCTACTTTTCTTAAATCCTTTCTTTCAAGGTCTTAAGTTCCAATTCTTTTTGGTCCATCCCTTCTCTTTTATGACCCCTGGTTGTTGTTCCTCCTAGTCGATCCTTTTTTTTTTGGGGTCATGAGTGTAGTTCTTCCTAGTTGATCCTTTTTTTCACATGGTTTAAGACCCTACTCTTCTTGGGGTGTTGTCACACAAATTAAGAACCACAACAAGTGTAATGCATATTCAATTTTTCAAATTTAGAAATTGTGATTTAATTTGGTGTTGAAGGTTTAAGATTTTTTATATTGTAAAGTTCCCAATATATCATTGAAACATGTAGATTAATTTGAAAAATATCCAATGAATAAAAATTTATCAAAAACATTCATTAAACAATGTAATGGTTGTTTTTATGCACAAAAATGACTTGATAATGGGGTTCAAAACTTTTCAAAATGAAATATTTCTTGAAGTCTTTTTACATAAACCTTGACATAATAATATAAAAAACATTTCAAGATTTTAAAAAAAAAATTGAGGATTTTTGTGAAAATATTCCAAAAAAATTCCCCCAAAAATAATCCCCTGCAACAGGCGAATGTGGCTTGTGTTATTTCATTTGCACCCCTTAGTCAATATTTTCTTCAAGGTCCTAAGCTCTTCCTATTCGATTATTTCTATTTCATGGTCTTAAGTTTTAATTCCTTTTAGTCGATATTATTTCTTTTTCATGGCCATTAGGTGTTGTTTTTTTTGGTCAATCTTTTTTTTTCCCATGGTCATAGTTGTTGTTCATCTTGGTTGATCTTTTTTATTTTTCGTGGTTCATAACCTCTATTCCTATTATTCAATCTTTTTTCTAACTTTCTCATGGTCCACAACTCCTACTCTTGGTCAATCTTTTCTTTATCATGGCCACTAGCTCTTACTTTTACTTGATCCTTATATTTCAAATACCCCCCCAACCCAATTCTCGGACTTTCTTGTTGGTTATTTAAGAATACAATGTTGCAATATGCCCTTTTGCAAGCATCAAACTCCTTGTCCTTGCCTCGGCCTTTCTTTGGGCTTCTATCATGATGCTAAAACTAACATTTAAATTCCTAATTGGATTAGTTTTATAGTTAGCTTGAATGTTGTAGTGAAACTTTTCTCTTGCTTCCTTGACTTTTGTTGCAAATTAAGTTCTATTGAAATATTTCTTTGTTTGTCTTTTAGCCTGTTTTGTTAATGCTCGTTTGCAACATTAAGTAAGTCAGCTACTCACCTTTCTTTCCATTTTTTCCCCCTCTTTTATATGCTCTATAACGTCCTTTTCTATACCCATTTCCAAATATTCAATCGATGTCACAACATAGGACTTGCTATAATCAACTAATGGTTTTATTACCTTTGCTTTCCTTGCAAGTAAGCTTGGCAATGACAACAATTGAATAAGAAGAAGGGTGTATGGAATACTAGGGCTTTAAGACTTTGATTTTTTTAAATTATAAGAATCTAAATAGAATTAGTAGAATTTATAACTATAAATTGTAATGCATGAAAGGTGTGTGAAGGTAAAATAATCATATCCAAGCTAAATTGTGATGCCTATTGTTTTACTTCTATAGTGATATGTGACCATGTATACATAGGATAAGTAGATGACGATTAAATTAGGATATGCAACTATGGATTAATTTGATAAAGAATGAAAGAAAATTTTTGAACATAAAACATGTCATTTTTATTTTTTTTGCATAGCCATACATGTTTTTAGTTTACAACCTTTGATGTAGTTGTCTCTAATTTTTTCACTTCTAAAAATGTAAAAACTTGGCATAAAACGTCATGTTACATTTACAACAACATTGACATTTAACCATTCCCTGGACTTGGGAATGGAGTTGTACACTTGATGTGACCTTTGCTTGGCCAACACTTGTGCTCCTAATTAACATCCAACTTGAATGCCTATTTTGTATGAATTCCAAATGTGATATGTAGAATATTGATTTTGATTATTCAATGTTTGAAAATTTGTGTATAGTGTGTTGCATGCATCACGTACGAATCCTTGTGTTATGTAAACCTCAAGTCTTTTTACAAGTTGAATGGTTACTTTTGGATTCCTATTTTTGATTCAATATCACCATGAATATCATGGAATTCCATCCTTGAATGGTGTAGGGCAAGTTTAGGTAAGTTTTGCTACTTTTAATTTCAACTGTTATAATTGAGAGCTCACATTCTTGCATGCCATGTATTTAACCAATAATTGTTTGATCTTCTTCATGTGTTAACACACATGGTGGACCTTGCTTTCATGTTCTAATCTTGCCATTGAGGTGATTTGTCATGCATTACCACATTGATGCTTACAACTATTGTTGTCATCACACATACAACACATAACAAATAAAACTTTGAATGATACACCATACCCAAATGAAAATGAACTGACGTGCAACAACGCATTCATCCAAGCCCAAAAACATAGAAATGAAAACACAAACATCATGTACCATGAAAAATTACATAAACACATAAAAATTTGCAAAGCATAAACACATTATGTTTTGGAATTTCAAATCATCAAAGAGGGATTTGATATCACAAGAAATTGGGTTTTTATACCCAATCCACAAATCAATTTGAATTTGTTCACATTGGAACTAGTTCACAACTAAAGTACACACTAAATTGGATTAGCATAATTAAGTTAAATGAAGCATAATTAATTTAAATTTAATTATACAACCAATCATAACCACTTGATAGCTATTGTGGACCTCTACATTGGTGTTTACAACTATTGTTGTCATCACACATACAACACATAACAAATAAAACCTTGAATGGTACACCATACCCAAATTGCCCCCCTATATGGGACTAAGGTCCTTTTAAGTTAAATAACATTATAGGAAATGCTTTATGAAAATCAATCATTAATGAACATTTTGGTTCCAAGGTAAGAGGACTAGTATGTCAAGGGCAAATGGGAGCTCCACATTGTTAATCACCTAGCTACAATCTTTCAAATTCTTTAGCCAAATGTGAATCGCCATGAAAAAGATACTTAGGCTAATCCTACCATGTGACTTAAAGAACCTAGGTCTACTTAGGTGCACTAAGGGTAAAACCACTTGTCGACTAATACTTTGTCCAAAGGTGGTGTAAAACATCCCATATGCCAACCTCTTGAACATTGATCACACATTAACATAGTGGTAGCCCTAATAAATTGCCCACACAACATACAATGAAATTTGGTAGGAACAATTACCAAAGATGTGTCAATTTGGCTATCCACACGGGGAAGATGGTATGGTGCACAATTACGCACATGATCCTTCCATGTCTAACCATCTCATACTTTCAACAACAACACACCAAAAGGTAAAACCTTTTGCATTTGCAAGATAACATGTCTTATAGTTACATCCAAAGTAATCGGTATTGTTTGCTATAAGTACACATACATAATCTCTTAATTCAAATTTACAAACTTGAAGCCAATATTCACCCCTTTGAATAGTGACATATCAAAGTGTATCTTGGTGTTGAACAATTGCCAAATTGTTTATAGCCATGGGCATTACATGTTGGAACAAAGCTGTTCGTTGCTCACATCTTTGAAACCTCAAATTTGGATCATCCAAATTGATGTTGCCCATCACATTTCGTTGGATTAAGGTTGGTAATTTGGATTCATAGCTAAACATCAAAAAGTATGGGGAGAAAGATGTAAGGAAGGCTTGCCAACTAAATATATACCCCATAGCTAACCATAACCTAGTTGTAAATCTCAATATCGAATATGGCCTGTTTGAAGTCCATATTTTTGTAAACCTCGTTTGACCACATACACCATCCATTCAACTAACTCATTTGCTTTAAAATGGTTTCATGAAGTAGTGTAATGATCAATAAATGATTACTCACAAAACTTTTGAAATTCCCCAAAAAAATTTGTACCTTGGTTAATGATAATTTGAGTTAGAGCCCCAAAACTATTGAGTACCTTATCCAAAAATGCATATGATGCCCTTTCATTACTACGATATGGCAATGGCACCAACTCCAACCATTTAGAAAAATGTTTGATCATAACTAAAACATATTAGTTTTAACGAGGTTTTATATTCAATGGATCAGCAAAATCCAAACTCCATTGGTATCCAAGGCCCATAATTGGTAAGGGATGTAAATGAGGTGTAGGTGCATTGAAAGTTGCTCGAATTTAATCACACACCATACATCAAAAGTTAAATTGTTGAACCTACAATTGCATTCCTCGCCACTAATATTGTGTTTAGAACAAACTGTAAATTCATTAAACCCCAAAATGACCCACCCAACTCCTTGTGAGAATGTCGGATAAGGTGCTCACATTGTTTTGGGCAAGGTATTACCCATATTTCTCCATCTATCCACACCCATAGTAGGGAATCGCCTTCCCATTTGAATTGTTTGACCTTATGAATGACCCGGTCCCGCTCTTTGGGTGTCAATCCAATTGAAATTTCATTTGTTTGACCTTATGCAAATATAAAAAGAAAAAGCTAGTGTTTGTGTTTTAAGGACAACCTGCCATTTTAATTGTAGGCCATTTTAGTAATGTAAGAAGAAAAATATGTAAAAAGAAAGCAAGAAAAATAAGAAGGACTAGGAAGTAAGTACCCTCCAAACTTCTACAGTACCTCCAATACATCATAATGGTGTTTAGTGGGTTTGCAAGCCTTCCACAACTATTGTTTAACCATGTTACAATGCCTACAAACCCTCTAGTGGTGCTACCTATTGTCTATAGTTCCCCATAAGCCTTTTCAATGTTGCCAGCTACGATTTGTAGCCATTGGAGACCTTTGTGGTTGTTGCTTATTGTCTGCAACAACCCCATTTGTCTTACAGACTTCAACCTTAAAGTATATTCCCTTCTTATTGCCATGTATTGGTTGCTACCATCATGTGGCAACAAAAATCTACTGAAACATAATATACATTATCATTACTTTTGTAGAAGGAACATAAAACTATTATATAAAATGTAACAAAAAATTATGCAAATTTAAATGATACTACCTTCCCTCACATTCTAATAAAATAAACTCACACAAAATACATTAAAAATCCTTCAACCATTTTCCATTGAATAACACAAATATAATATAATTCCAAGTTATTTTCCCTTCTGTAGTGAACATACAACATTCTCCAACAGAGAGCTCTTAACCCAAATATCGAAACTAAAACTCATTGAATGCCATAGAATCCCCCAAGTCCTCCTTTTAAATCCTCCTTCACAAAACCACACAAGGCCCACATTGACCCCATAAAAATAGGTCCTTATCCTAATCCTTTCTAAAAATCTCCTAGGTAATTGGAACGGTCATCCATGGATGGGTTGCCTTAAATGGGAGTTGATGAAAGATAGGCCTTCAACTGTTGAAAGGCTTGGTTTTGCACTTCACACCAAATGAATTCTTGGTCAATTTGTGTGAATTGGGTCAAAGGTTTGGTAATGTTGTTAAATCCTTTGACAAATATTTCATAATAATTACATAAGCCCAAGGGGTGTGGGTGCACACAAAAGAGCCAATTAGATTACTTTGTAAAAAGACCGTGAATCCATTTTAGTCCTTTTTCATTTTTCCATATGAAAGAATTTATGAATTAAATCTTTCACATTTTGTTATTTAAAATACATATAGTTGCCTCAATAGATCACATGCTTTGTGTTAATCATTGTTAGATAAATATGATTTTTTCAAAATGTGTAGATTTTGCTAGATTTTGCGTCTCATCTTGAAATTTTATCATAGTTTTGAATCATGCAAAAATATGTTAATTACTTTAGGTTTTTGTTTCTTGTATCATAAACTACAACTTTGTTTTTTATGTCATGCACATTATACCCCATTTACATGTGGTAAAGGATTCTTGAAAATTTGAAACTTTGAAAAATACTTTGAATTTATAAAAAATTCAAATTCCATATCTTTTAAATTGTGATTGCATTTTGAATGTGGGGATTAGGTTACTATCATCTTTTTTTTTTTACCATCAAAATTATGTTATTACAATAGTCTTTTATTTAGTCCTTTGTAAAATTAACCACAATATGATGCAACAACCATTCAAGTTCAAAAATTCCTTTACTAAAACCAAAACCAAAAATTTAATTTAATAAAGTTTGAATTTGAATTCCTCAACATTCATATTAATCATTTAAAAAATGATTAACATAATTTTAAAATGTTTTTAAAAAACATATGTAGAAAAGTTCATAATTTTCACTTGTATTTGACATGGTTTTTGGTTCCTAGATGTGTATTCACACCCTAGGAAGGCTTGTAACCAACTAACATATGTTGGTTGGGGCACCTGTGAAATGTCCTCAACTTTAGCCTTTTGAACCCTTAACCTACTTGGATAAATCGTGTGCCCTAGGTATTCCACCTATGTGTCAAAAAATTAGGAGTTGCTAAGATGAAGCTTAAGGTTATGTTAATTCAATCAAATACCTCTTTTAATTATACATGTGATCTTTTAAGGTTAAGTTAAAAACAATGATGTCATTGATATAACATTTAACAAAACCAATACCCATTAACATTCGATCCATGACCCTTTGAAATTTTGTAAGGATGTTCTTTAAATCAAATGACAAAAACCTCCATTGGTACAAATAATCCTTTTGATAAGGATCAATTCCCCAAAATGTTGTATTGACCTTGTTTCCCTCCTTCAATGGCAATTGATAGTAGCCATACCTCAAGTCCATGGTATTAAAAACCTTGGCTTGACCAAGGGCATCAAAGATCTCCTTTGATAAGGGCATGACATATTTGTTTGAACAAGTCTGTTCATTCATTGGACAATAATCCCCACACATGTGGCATTTGGTCCAATTACAAAAAAATGTGTTTATTGGTTCACATCATTATTAATTGCTAATGCATATTCACCCTTAAATGGTTCCACCAAAGTCACATTTAACAATTGTGATGTTCGAGTTTGAGTCAAGGTTCTCTCCACTTCATTAAGCCTATAAGGTCACCTAAAGATTGGATTATCATCTTCCAATACAATTCAAACCTCTTGTCCCTTTAACTAATCCAATTTTTTCAAACAAAAGGCAAAACATCAATGAAATCTTGTAATAATCATTGTGCATCATGCACCTCACCTTTTATAATTATTGGGTCAATCCCTAACTCCTAGGTTTTCATGATCACCTATATTTTGGGTTGGGATGATGGAACATCCCCAGAATTTGAAACTAAAGGCAGGCACGTTATTGTAACTTGGAACGTGGGGAAGTGCCACCATGTCTTGGCACCCCCAAATCACAAAATTCTTGTTCCACACACCATAAATCCCCCTTGGCATCCTTGATCCCACAATTGCTAAGAATGTACCACTTGGCCTAGGCTATAACATCACCTCCCCCTTGCATGAACATAGTTGATCTAGTAGGAGGTGCAACATGTGAAAAAATGGGTGGGTGTAATTGGTCAAAGTGTTTATGTTCTACCAAGGCCAAACTAAAAATCCATGTGAAGTAGTTTAAGTCCATAACTTGCCCCAAAATTCATCCATGAGTTTTTAAAAAAATACCTTGCAAGGTTATGGTGCCAATGTGAAACCCCATGGTCTGTTCCTTCTCATTTGCATTGGATTTTTCCATGTTGGATGAACGGGAATCCCAAAACCTCCCTAGGCCTCCATCCTTAAAGGCATGAAATGTGGAAAATTCAAGGATGGTAGTAGGGTTGTTCGTGGAAGGCCAACCTTATTGACCACAACCAAAGGTGGTTAGTCGTCAAGACGAACCACATATGAATGGCATCTTAGATCCAATATGTCATCCACCAAGCATGTGGGTGACCTAAGAATGAATTGATAAGCTTGTTGGATCACCTTTGGTGGTGCTAGGTTATTCCATATTCACCATAACCAATGGGCTCATGAACCAACTATAATAACATCCATTTGCACTAGTTGTTGATGCAAGCCTTGATTTGTTGCCATCTAACCAAAACATGTGGCCGAGAATTCCCTAATGGTGGGACATTTTCTAATAAATAGGCATATGGGTGCATTTGTGTTTGTTGTTAATATTGCAAAACACAAATCAATTCCCAAAATAAACCTAATTTGGGATTTGAAAGTCCTTGCCCCATACTTGCATGTGAAAGACCTTGGTATGGCCATTTGGAAATAACTTGATCAATTGGTTCACCCCTAGCCAAATTTGGTGCCCCAAACATGGTGATGTTGTTTGGTAGGGGATACATTGATAACCTTATATGGTTGATGTTGCTAACAAGTTTGGATAATTTTGTTGTAACATCATGACATGACACATGGAGGTTTGTTTGGCTTGTCTAGTTTGTGGATCCAATAACACCATATGCGGTTGGTACTAACATGTTGATGCCCCTTCCAATTAAAAACTCCTTCATTATGCATCACCACCACCACTAGGAATAACACAAACTTAATCAGTGGTTGGTCAAACTAGAAGGTTATGAAGTTTGATTATAGTCGCATGCCCAAATTCAAGTTGAACCTTGGACACCTTTGTGTAGTTGGCCTCAAAAGCTTGTTGGGGAGATGTAAAAGGTATAAAAGTGTCTTTCACCTTAACCACCACATTTAGTGTTCCTTCATTGACACCCCCATGAGATTGGGAATGGTATTTGTCAACACAAATGATTGTGGGAGTTGCACTTGGCATTAAGTTTCATCATGTTGAAAATCTAATCTCTCATTTACAGCATCATGGTTATAGTACCAAAGCACTTAGTAACCCTTGTCATTAGTGTAGTTATTGAAATCATCTCATTAAGATTTAAAACCATAACATGATTTCAATCATCTATTGCTCATGACCCATGATCTCTTGACATATGTGACATAATCGTGTTTGATGCCATTGATCTTGAAAAACTAGCTTCACAAAAGGATCTTAGATCAGCATTTGAACCATATGATTGGCCATCTTTTCAATCCTTTGCCTTTTTGAACCCAGATGTATTAGATTTTATTCAAGTTGCCATGTTTGTGATCAAGGCTTTTAATCGTACAAACTTAGCCTCCATGGTGTTGGGTTGGCTTTGAGCTAATTTAGTAATCAACCCCATATTAGTTGTTTTTTTGCCTTCTTCCTAGAACCTTGGCTTTTGCTAGCATTGGAAGTTTGGGATTGGCCTTGTGGTAATTTTGGATCTTGTGTGAAGTAATGATTTACATCCATCACAAATGTAGCATGCAACAAATTAATAATGAAAATCATGTGATGTTTGGTCATTCATAGATTCGTACATTTTATACATGAATACCATGTCTTGAAAATACCTTTGATACACAAATGAAATATGGACTTATGAATGAACAAATGTCACACAAATTTCACATCTTCGTATAAGTCTATGTGTTAAATGTGTTTTCAATGCATGATATTAGTGTGTGAAATGTTTGAATTATGACTGAACGAATTTTACACAAATTCCATTATTAAGTTGTGAGATGTTAAGTTTGTGATGTCATGCCTATATGTATTATAATGGGAGCATGGTTGTTGGGATTAGGTCGGAAGTAGTGGTTTAAAGAAAATTGGGACAATTTTTCTTCTAATGTGCTCCACCACACGTCCAACATGTCTTTTCCCCCCTTGTTCAACAAAATATGATGTGGAACCACTTGATTTTTGTTTGGTCCTTTGCTTTTTTGAAGTGTGGCTTTATTGGGTTGGCCCTTTAGTTATTGAACTAATGATGTTAGATAACTCCTTGAGTTTTCTTTGTTGAACCCAAGTGTAGCCACATGTTCTTCAACCATGTTCATTTCAATATTCTTTGACAATTGGAATACATTCGCTAATGTGGGTTATGGAAGGTGAAGTAACATGGCATCCTAGACCCATTTCCTAAGATTTTTGTTCAAGATTACATACCAAAATTAAATGATTTAGGCTTCTATAACACATTGTGTCATCATGATCAACCTATGCATTTGTGCATAGGCCTTTCATAAGCTAAAACATTAAAACTCTTACAAATTTTGGAACTTTTCATTTTGAACCCCTTGGTAATTTCATCACAAATCTTGGAAAGTTTTCATAACAAGGTTAAATGCAAGTAAATGGCCATGTATACTAGTGGATGCCCATGTACCACCACCTCCAGTGGTTCCACCACTTTTAGTGTCTTCCACTACCATTTGTCACGGATGCCAACATTATGGAATTCATTCATATCAATGTTCATCCATGACTTGTAATTAACTTGTACCACAATGCCAAAATGTGGTTTTTATGACTGACATTTTGCGATTAATGTCCAAACATAGTCATGTAGTGAACATGGTGTTTAGTCATTACCATCTTAATGACTTTGGTCAAAGTTATGATTACATGATTACACATATGACTATAATTAGGACTAAAAGTAATTATGACTTAAAATATGACTACACAACTAATGTATTCATATTGAAATAATATTTGAATTTGAAATAGTATAACAAAATTCAATTTAGTTTAAAATGGACGAACAAATGTTTAAGTGGTCTAATTTAATTTACCATACTTTAGATTGACCTATTTTAACACAATTTAACTTACTTTAGCTTAATTTAAAATAAATAACATAGTTTATTATAATTTAACCTAATGTAGCCCAATTTAACATAATTTAAACTATTTTATTTTATTTTAAATATCTTAATTTTAACCTAGCAAAATAAAAGTAACTTAGTTTAATTTAGTTTAGCCAATTTTAGTTGGTGAAAAAAATCAAATTAACCAAATTGAAGTAAATTTAATTAAAATTAACCTTAATTTAATCATGTTTTGCTTTGTTTTGCCAAGTCTATTCAAGTTTAGCCTAAATAGCCATGTTAAACCAAATTTAGCCAAGTTTAACGTCAATACCCTATTTTAGCTTAACTTATTTAAGTTTGGATAAGTTTAACCAAATTTAATTTTTAAAAATCATGTTTGCCAAATATAGTTTTGATACCCTAATTTAGCTTAATTTTTTCAAGTTTTCCCAAGTTTAACTAATTAAAAACTATATAACCATGTTTAGCCAAATCTAACTTTAATACCTTAATTTAACCTAATTTATTCAAACTTTGCCAAATGTAACCAAATATAACCTAAGTAACCATATTTAGTCATGTTTAACCACAATACTTTAATTTAGTTTAATTCATCCAAGTTTTGCCAAATTTAGTTAAGTTTAACCAAATTATGCCAAGTTTTACATCAATACTTTAATTTAGCCTAATTTGTTTAAATTTTACCAAGTTTTGCTAAGTTTAACCAAGTTTAATTTAAATACCATGTTTAACCAAATTTGTCAAGTTTTGCCAAATTTTTCCAAAGTTAGCCAAGTTTAATTTAAACAAACATGTTTAGCCAATTTTTGTCAAATTTTGCCAAGTTTAACTTAAACAGTCATGTTTAACCAAAATTTAAACAAAAATAACCATGTTTCGCCAAGTTTTGTTAAGTTTAATCTAAATAGCCATATTTTATCATGTTTTGGTAAGTTTAGAAAAAATAAACTTAAATAGCCATGTTTCACCATGTTTTGCTAAGTTTAGCCAAATTTAATCCAAAATAACCATGTTTAGCCAATTTTTCTTGAATTTAACCTATATAACCATGTTTTGTCATGTTTTGCCAAATTTTGTTAAGTTTACCCAAATTTAACTTAAATAGCCATGTTTTACCATATTTCGTAAAATTTTGTTTCAATACTTTATTTTAACTTAATTTATCTAAATTTTGCTAGGTTTTGCCTCAATAACCTAATTTAGTTTAATTTATTTAAATTTTGCCAAGTTTAGTCAAGTTTAATTTAAACAACCAAATTTTGCCAAGTTTAGCCAAGTTTAATTTAAATAACCAAGTTTTGTCAAATTTTGCCAAGTTTAGCCAAATTTAACATAAATAACCATATTTTGCTATGTTTTGCCAAATATTGTCAAGTTTAACTTAAATAATCATGTTTTGCCATGTTTTGCCAAGTTTAATATAAATAGCCAAATTTTGTTAAATTTTGCCAAGTTTAATCGAAATAATCATGTTTAACCAAATTTTGTTTCAATATATTAATTTAGCTTAATTTATTTAATTTTGATTCATTTTTGTTAAGTTTTGCGAAATTTTTCTTCAACATCTTAGTTTTACATAATTTAATTAAATTTTATTAAGTTATGTTAACTTTTGCCAAGTCTTGCCAAATTTAACTTAAATAACCATGTTTAGCTAAGTTTTATTGACGCGCTCCCAAGTCACGGGGTGAAACCCACTTGAGGGTTTCACAAAGTCAAGTTGCGAAAATTGTGACTTAGTAGCACGCTCCCGATTTCCAACTTAAAAAGGGGTAGAGGGTCGAGTTGGGAGCCGAGGGATTAGACTAGGAAGAGGGACTAGCTTAGCTCGTGTGAATCTGCATCCAAAAACCAACCAAAAAGGGTTAGTTTAGCATTCGGGACACCCTTGGGTGTTGGGACTTGCCACGAGCACTTGGACACACAAGACTCACCACGGCCCGGACTCAGGGGAAGCCACCACCTTCCCCCATATAATATTTTCTGCGGCTGGTCGCCGAGGCTACATCCAAATGGCACATTTTGTTGGGACTCCCGAAATGGAATCCCGAAATTGTTTCGACTGGACTTCCGAAACTTTGAACGGCCATAACTCCTCGGCCCGAGCTCGGATCGGGACGAGTTTTGAATCAAAGTTGTAGCTCTCGTCGATAGCTTTCCAACGCCGTGTCGCACTCTTCAAGGCGACGTCAGGAAGAGGTCGATTCCTGACTTTTAGTGGTCGGGAGTCAAACTGCTAGTTTGATTCTCGGCCCTTCTTTTGCCCATAACTTGGGCTACAGATGTCCGAATGACCAATACGAGGCCATTTTCGATATCTACGTTTTAAGAACTTTCCAATGACACCAAGAACGTCTCAATGCAAGGTGTTTTGGGCCTTGCTGTTGAGCTCTGAACATTCGGGAGTCCCGGAGGACTCCAAACCTCCAACTTTTCCAAGTGTTGGGCTTCACCCCCACATTTGGCCAAAGTGGGGTTGTGACATTTATCAAGTTTAATATAAATAACCATGTTTTGCCAAGTTTATTTTCAATATTTTAGTTTAATTAAAATTTATCCAAGTTTACTTTCATTATTCTAGTTTAGCCAAATTTAACTTAAACAATTATGTTTAGTTTAATTTAGTCAAGTTTAACCTATTTTACCTTAGTCTGTGTTTATGTTAGTTTATGGTAAGTAGGCCTACATTTAGGTTAAGAATGCTTAAGTTAGTTTAGGTTAACCTATGTTAATTAAAGTTAGGCCTAAATTAGCTTAGGTCAACATGGGTTAACTTAAGGTGAATTTGGTTAACTTGGGTCAAAAACACTATTGTTTATAGATTAATGGTAAGTAGATTTTATCATAAATAAATAATGTGGTACAATGGTGAAGGATTTGTTCCCCAAAATGGAAGGTCGGGAATTCAAGTCTTTTCACTTACAAACCTTGACACCTAAGCACCTAGACACCTGAACACTTAGATGCTTAAATACCTTGTTGGTTTACTTAACCTATGAAGTTTTTTTAGCATTTAAGCTAGGTTGTTTATGGTAGGCTTTCTAGGCTAGGTGGCCTAGGCTAGGCTTCCTAGGCTTCTTAGGTTAGGTCCCCTAGGTTAAAAGGTTAGCACGTGGCAATATTTGATTGGAAAGATTTTTCTTTCTTTTTTTGGTTAAAAAATAAATTGTGACACATGGCATTTTGTGAAGTTACCATGTGTTTCACTGGATCTAAGACTATGTCTTTTGTGATTATAGTCATGGCGAAACATAGTTATTAATGTGGCTACAATAATGTGATTAGTGGGATTTACAACATGGTCATTTGGATTAGACAATTATGTAGTCAACTCTAGTCATAGATTACATATACGACTATATTTTTCTAGTCATAAATTCCATAGTTTGGTCTTATGCACTTAATAAATTTAAAAATTTAAAAATTTAATTCATTTCTAAAATAAAAATTTAATTCATTTCTAATTAACTTTCAATTAATTCATATTTCAATCTCAATTCATTTTTGGTTAAATTATAGTTCATTATTGGTTTCCACATGGATGGACATGGGTCACACATGGGTGCATATGGGTCACACATAGGTGAACATGAGCCACATGCAGGTTGGAAGTTTATTGAGAAACTTTTTTGAACTGTGTCCAATGGGTATAAATAAAGGTAGAATCCCACATTATTTTTAATTTGTCCAACACTAGTTTTGGGTACATATATTTGTCATGATCTTGTTACGTTATTGTCATGTTTTTGGAACAAAGTCCTTTTGCATTCACATTGTGCACACATCATGTTTTTGCATTTGATTTTTTACTTTCATGACCTAGATTTAAAACTAGGCCTACTTTTGTTCATGTGGTTTGGAAATTTTGTTGTTTAATTCTTTTCATGCCCATGACACTACTAACATTTTCATTTCCACTTGCCAACTAATGTTGGGAATTGTCATTGCATTATTTGTGGCCACAATCCTCCTAATGATAAAAATATAGTTGGGTGACTAGTATAATCATCATTCTTCAATTTGAATTTCATAGCATGCACAAATTCATGGCAA
>Ga0209611_10006077_pt1 | contig 19953 bp, 13 predicted proteins | sample S1TSphgellanicum_3_FD_187693 | JGI IMG/M metagenome (GOLD analysis project Ga0209611, IMG submission 187693) | Host-associated microbial communities from peat moss isolated from Minnesota, USA - S1T2_Fc - Sphagnum magellanicum MG (SPAdes) (version 2) | ecosystem: Host-associated > Plants > Peat...
AGAAAAGAAAAGAGAACACTTAACTAAACTTGAATGTGAGAAATATTTTTGCAGCTTGATATACTGAGCACCATTACAGATGCTCTTATGTACTAAGTTTCCCCCAACCTCCCACCCAATTCTCCACCCCCCACAATCCGCCCCTTTCAATCTTTTGTGGCTGTTTCCGGTGAGAGGTGTTGCCAGGAGCAATGGCTGTTGCTGTTGCGCCCACCACCACTCACGCTCACCTCTCGTCGCAGCTCTCGTCGTCACATGTACGCTTGTGTGCTAGCCTCTGGAGTAACGCAGGTGGTGGCTGTGGAGGTGAAGAAGAGTCGTCGAGGCGTGGGGAGGTGGGGTTGTGTAGCTTTAGTCCTTGGCAAGGACTATTATTGTGTGGGAATTCGCAGTGTTCTCGCCTGGAGCGACAATGGTGCTTTGCTATCACAAGGTTTTGCTTCTCCCCTGTTCTTCGCCTGGGGAAATCTTTCACTCTTCTCGATTGTTGTTGTTGTTGTTATTATTATTATTTTTTGGGGGGGGTCTTTGGCTGGTCTTTATTTCATCGCAAACATATTGAGGACGGACTAAGTACTCCGCTCTGTCTGGCTGCTTGCCATTTCGAATCGGGTTTTTTTGGCCGTTGTTTGTTGCCATTTTGTACACCAGCGTGGATCTCGCGAATTGAGCAGCAGCCGCATAACTTATGTTGCAGAACCTGGAATTCGAAACTTGGCAACAAATCTGAATCTCTTAGTTTGCCATGTTTTTTTCCTCTCGGTTTCTCAGCAGATGGCTTCTTGTTGCAAAACCCTCGTTCAACAACGTGAACTGAACGTTGTTTGATCAGCTGATGGTAGTTGATCAGGAGAGATTTGACCTAAGGCTCTGCCTGTGAGGTTTCAGGCAACAGAGGAAAGTGGATGGAGCGACGTCCCCTTCAGCCTGTGCTGTCCCCAGGCCTCCAAGAATCGCTGCCCAAAAGCCAAGCTTGTTGACCAACCCCTGTCTGGAGACAAAGACCAGTCCCTCTCTCAAATTTTGGGTACTTACTGCATCAACCTCAGAGGAGCTTCTTGCGGCAGCCACATTGAGGGCCCAGGTGTTCTACGTGTACCCTCAGCTTGTTGAGAAGTATACAGAGGGTGTGGAGGCAGTCAAAGAGCGGGTTGCTCACAATTTTCAAGTAGCAGATCTGCTGAAGACAAGAACAAAATCAGAATTCAATCGGGTATTTAGAACTAGCCTTCTTCAGCAGTATACTTTTAGTTTACTGCAATGCACCTAAATCCGCTTTACTTGCAGCAAAAAGCTAAATGCATCTGCTCTCTTGAAGCCTTGTTGAAGCTATAGATTCCTTTCTAGTTTGTGTTTAAGATGGGGATGAAATGACTGAGAAGCAACTGTAATTGGAAATTGGTTGCAGGAGATCAGAATTCAGGCTCTAGGCATGCGGGTGAAGTGCTTGCTAGCTGTCTGTGAGCGATCTGCACTGGATTCTTTTCTTCTTTCAGCACCTGGGGTAGGAATTGCTGATACAGCAATGCGATCTCTTTTGGCACCCCCAGAGCTCAGTTCAATGGAAGTTGGGAAGTCAAATGCTTTGGTTGCCATTGGCACCTTGGACATCCAAGTAAGGCATCAAACCATTGTGTTTCTTTTGGTCTCCCTGAGCTCAGTTCAATGGAAGTTGGGAAGTCAAATGCTTTGATTGCCATGGCACCTTGGACATCCAAGTTAAGGCATCAAACTGTTTTGTTTGAGTCTTGCTGCAGATCAAGACTTTGGCTGCTGTAGCCTGATATTATGTTATCAATCCCCTTCTATGAGGCCCAGTCAGTAGTGGGCCATGCCTTTCTACGCTGGAAAATTGTTGGGCTAAAGCTTTTACTCCAGAGCTTTACATCACTGGTCACTGTCTTGAAACAATTAATTCTGGGGCAGAGTACTGCACTCTTTGGAGAAAAGAAACATACCTTGAGTTCAGCATAGTATCTGAGTGTCATTAGGACAAGGTGGATTGCTGATAGGGGAGGATGGGATATCAAGGATGGAACAGGGACACAACCTACTGCAGATGTGAACCTTGTCACCTTCCAGCTGTATTCTGTAGCCCACTCGGGCAAACAGCAGAAGCAGGTGGGTGTAATGGCCCATGACCTTCTCAGTGCCTAAAATAACTCTGAGAACTGATTCTAGTTTGATGGGATCTCTTTAGGCTCTCATGACAATTTCCATGCTGTCCATCCAAGGAGGGACAGTGTAAATGTTCATCAGATCCTTCCCAGAACCTGCAGGCTAGCTGGGTCTTCCTACCCCAAGATTATGTATCTAGTTCTTGGGTGTTTTTGGGGAAGGTCCTGGATGTATCTCTCTTAAGAACCAGCCTACCACAGCCATTTAAGAGTGGGGAAAGCAGTCTTGAGCTTTTGGAGTTCTCCACAGAGTTCTGGAACACTTAGAAAATTTTGAGCTATGTTCAAGCAATACTGTTTTTTGATCAGCGGAATCTGTCCTCTTAGCACTCAATGTTCTGTTAGGACTCCATCAATATACCAGCAGACATGACAGATATAAGCAATTCTAGATCTGTGGGCTCTGTGTTGCTGGGCAGATTAGTAAGGCAAAGACTTTGGACGATGTTTTACCTTTAGAGGTGGAGAGCACATTGGAGCAAGGCTACATCTTCAATTTGTGTGTGGTTAAGAGAGCACGTCAACAAGGTGTTGCAAAAGCACTTATGCAGGCAGCTTTGCAGGTACTCAGACACTCCAAATGCTTTGATTAGTGTTCTGGAAACTCTTTGGTCATTTCTGTTGGAAGCCTGAATAATTTGTAAGTGTAGACTATTTCCATTTGACAAATTTTGTACTCTGCTTGATTGGGTCACAATTGTCTAAAATAAAATTTTAACCCCTCAACTTGAAGTCTTGCAGCTTCTTAAGCAAGTTCTTATTTGTCTGGCTTGAATGAATGAAGTCACAGTACTATGTTGACCATAATTGAGAGAGTTGTTTGTCATCATTTCATTGTCTCTTGAGTGCTAGCCAACATCATGACTATAGCCTTGCCATGATGTTTGTAATTGGTTTGCCCAGAATTTGGGCAGATCACTATATACTTATCTACACACAGTGTCAGGAGCTAATGAGGTTAGCAAGCAGTGATAGGAGTATGTCACTGCTATTCATGATATAGGTGATGGTCTGATTCTCTGTGAGGGACACTTATAGATTATGACTACTTGTTGTGTTAGTCTTGCTTTTGGTGGAACTGACAGAATAGTACAAAGTGTTGTGGAGTTTTCTCTGTATTCTCATAGATATCATTAGTTTCTCTATAAAGGTTCTTTGGTTCTTCTAAATCTGAATTTTAATGTCCACTCTTGCTTTCAGCAGGGCAGACAATTTTGAAAAGCAGACACTGGTGTTTTTCTGCTTCAAGACAATTGTCACTGTTGACAATGATCCTTCTGGGTTGAAACAATTGCATGCATTCATTTGCTTCTCTAGATGGCTTGTACATTCTAATGATTTGGGGAGCATGTCTGTGCTTATGTGTATCTCCTGCAGGTGGCAAAGCAGATGCATTTGAGGATTCTGTATGTGCATGTGGAAGCTAATAATCCACCAGCTTTAGCCCTGTACAAAGGACTAGGATATTCCCTGGAGCAGGAGGAATCTGTAGAGGTAGAAACCAGATTAAATAGGCCCCGGAGACTACTGATAAGCTTTTGGGTGACCTAGATCTCCAGAATGTTGTAAAATAGGGCTCATATTTGGTGGGCAACAGGGCTAGCTTGTAACTGTAGTAGGCTATACATTGAAATACAGAAGGATAACACTCCAGAGTTAATTGATGCTTCAGAGCCCATGTTCTTTGAATGAGACCGCGAATCTCTCTTCAGCTTGTAAACATCATGCAACACCAAAGAAATTACAAAAACTAGTGGAAAATTGAATCAAGCTGTTGACAAAGAGAGACGAGGATAAGCTAGGTACCAGGTACCAGTGACACAAAGTCATAACCTTGAAGATCTCTCTACTCTCGAGGACAACTGCCCTGGTGTATCAAATGAAAGTGGGTGAAGTTAAGTTCAGGCCCAGGCGTGAGTACGACCCTTGCCTATGTTGTATGTTGTGCTGAAACCCAAGTGCGAAAGAGCTAGATTGTGGTTTGTTCTGCATGGAGATTACTGAAATTGTATCCAAATTCCTATGTGAATGTGAAGTCTCTCTTCCCTCTGGGCAGAGCCAACAACAACAGTTCCGGACATTAGTGCAGACCTGGGGAGATTTGCAACCACCCTATTCTGTTCTAAGCTTACAGAACCATGGAAATGAACACCTGGGTAAGTAGGTTGATAAAGGTAAAACATGTCATATTTTTTGTGGGAAGAGTCCAAGTAAGAATTATGTATCTCAATTAGTTCAATTTTTTTAATTTATTACAATCAACTTCTTTTATTGGCTCATCACATTAAAATTCAAACACTTTTGAGACTCTCAAAATAGGAGTTTTCATTCTCATAAGAGCACAATTGTTTTTCACAAACCCCTGATGCCACGTATTTTTGTGATGATTGGTTTTGGTCTTTCTTATAGAAAGAAAGAGTGACATGCAAAAATTAGAACAATGGACATCATCTATGTTAACCATATGTCAAGAGAATGTGCAATTCATTACTTGCATCCAAGGCCAGAGTGAACCTGCACACTATCCACAATGGATGATATGTGGACTGGAAATATTTCTTTTCCTTGTACTCTTGTCCCATAGCTAATTGCATTGGATTAGCTATGTACTAACAAAGTGTTGGGCAGGTACCTGGCTTGGCTAGTGAAAACCACCGGTCCCAGTTCCAGTTAGTGAAAATTGAACCAGAGCTGGGTTTGATTTTTAGAACTGGTTATGCAACCAGAACTGAATAAGAACCAGAACCTTGATTACACTTTTGTTTAGAACTGGAATCAGAACCAAAATTTTTGGAAAAAAAAGAAAAAAAGAAAAAAAAACTAGAACTAAGGGCTAATCAGTTGTTAACCATCAATTCCTATCCAGGTTACAAAAAACTACAGTAGAACCTCCATATAAAGTACACCCTATTTGCTCCAAAAAAAAATCGTCTTGTACCTTATAGGGTAGGTGTACTTTATGTAGAGAAACCCTAATCCTAAGAAGAATCCCTAACCTTCAACCCAAAGTTTGAAACTGTTGTTTTCTTGCAATTGTAGTTCTTTAAGTTTATTCGATTGTTGAAAGTATTGATGTACCTTTGATTGCTTTAAAGTAGAATTATAAAGGTCTTTATGAGTCGCATTCAAGCTAAATAAATCGAGCTCCTCATTGAAAAGTGAATGCACTTTCGTGAACGAAATCAATTGAGTTACCATGTCTCTTGCTTATGCGATAGAAACGACTTTTGGAACTTCAGGTTGTTCCAAGTCTTCCAATTTTATCACTATTTCTTTTATTTTGTCATCATCAACTACGTCAGTGTGCTCTTCAACCAGTTGATGGATAAGGTTTTGTTCCTCAACAATCTTGAACTCTGGTAACTGCTCCTCAATGACAAGATTGGGTCGTGGGATGTCGATTCTAACTGCAAGCGTTGCGAGCTCTTCTTCTTGTGTAACAATCTCATTGAGCTTTTGAGCCTCTTCTCCATTGATAACAAAGTCGCATTTAGAGAAGCACTTTTGGATTGTCTCAGCTTTCACCATTGACCATGATTTGTCAATGAATTTGATTGTATCTAAAACACTCAGCTTTCTGACAAGGTCCAATGCATGTAGTGAATCATTGATGTTGTCCAATATGGACAAGATTTCAAATTTTCGGGATAGTGCCTTCAAATTTCAAATGATGCTAATGTCAAGGGGCTAGAGAATTAAGGTCAGATTTGGCGGGAAATAGCGCAGTTCAACGTTTGTCAAATTGGTGGCCTCATCAACAATATGCATTGGAGCGTTATCAAGAAAAAACACAATCTTGCGCCCTTTTCTTTTGAAGTATTCATCAAGCTCTTTCAGGTATTGATTGAAGATCAGATTCGTCATCCAAGCTTTCGCATTGTTTGTATATTTGACTTTCAATTTGTTCATGTCTTGTCCGTGAAATGCTCTTGGGTTCTTGGATTTGCCGATTATCCATGGCGGCAATTTCTCTCCCAGTGCAGAACACGTCAAGACCACTATGATCTGATCCTTTCCTTGTTTTCCACCCTTGCACGACTATTTGACATGACTTAAAGTTGAATCTAGCAACGCACGAAAGAAAAAACATGTTTCATCCATATTAAACACATTTTTCAGATCATATCCAATCAGAAGATATTTTAAAGACAATTTCCATTGTTTAGCGCGCTCAAGGTCGACATTTCTAGATTTTCCGCTGATCTTATACAATCGGACATTGTTATGTTATTTCCATTTCTACAACCACCTTTCCGAAGTTGAGAAGTCACCACCTTCGATTCGTAGTTCACTAGCAATTTGCTTGGCCTTCCCTTGCAAGATTGGTCCACTTATTGGATATCCTTTCGCACGAGTTGTTGCGAACCATCTCCATAAGATAACATTAACGTCACTCTGCTTGACAATTCTTGCTTTTGATAAGGAACAATTACCTTCTACTTCCTTTTATATCAAGTCTCTGTTCCCATGAGCAGCTTGGACTGTTCCTTTGGAAACGCTAAACTTATCAACAGTAGTTCTGATGCTATGTCCTTCATCAAGATGCTTAACAATGGCTAGTTTCGTATTCATATCCACCACCTTCCGTTTCTTCTTCTCAAGCTCCATTGCTAGCAAGAAGAATTAGTGCCAAATAAAGATAGATGTATCTTATACGAAACTTCGTGACCACTCCGTGGCCTCAAGTTGGTGTATTTTCAGTACCTAATGGAGGTGTACTTCTTGTAGAAAGGTTTGAATATAGATAAATAAAGGGGTTTGCGCTATTTTAAAAATTTTGTACTATTTGTGGAGGTGTACTTTATATAGGTTGTACCTTTTAAAGAGGTCCTATTGTAGACTATAACTAGGTTTAATATTCAAAATTGGAATCAAAAATTATTTTTTCAAAGAAGTTGACCTAGAACCAGATTCAAGGCTCCATTTTTGTGAGGAACTAATACCGAAATTGTCTTTATTTATAAATAACAACTAGAATTGGAGGTTTTTCATAAAAGTCAAAAATTGCCCAACGTTGGTATCAGTTGGCTGGTTCTTATGTTTTAGATTAGTTCTAAAGATATGAATAGAGCATATTTTTTTGAAAAAATTAATAGCTGACTATGCGTCTTGATATTAAAAAAATTCCTTGTACAATTGTGATACATGGCAATTTTCCATTTATTATCAATTATGTATTTGTCAGTTTTCAAATTCATGGTAACCTTCACATGTACATACACATTATCTATAGCAAATTTCACGTCTTAGTTGTGCAAAGACAAATATTCAAACATTGAACCCCCACTTCTTTAAAGAACTTTGCCCATTGCAATGCAAGTTGCCTGCCAAAAAAACCAACATCCACATAAACACAAAGCCACCCCAACCTCACACACATAGAACCCAAGAAAAAATCAATAGTTCCCAACAACTCGATTACCAACTTTTAGAAATAAATATCTATGTAATATCAAACGTGGATAGAAAAAAATTAAGGTCAAGGTTAAATGGAAAGAAAATAAAAAAAGAAAAACAAATGATTAAAGTTTAAGTTTTAGATGAATCACCTAATCTTCATCAACGTGTAGCTCTTTAAAATATTCAACTTCTTTAATCAACTAATAATTTTCCTTGACTACAACACCTTTAGCCTTCATATAACTTTTTAGGTTTGCATTTGGTGTATAATTCAAGCACAAGACATCAAATTTTTTTTGGTCACTAGGATAATCTAATTCAAATATTCCATTTGTAAATGACAATGCTTCATAGTTGTCAAGACATCAATCAAACTAAATATTTTTTTTGTTTGAATTTGAGATTTGGGTATCCCAAGAATTTGTTTGGCAAAGAAACCTACATTCAAAAAATGATCCTCATGGATTTGCACCAAGCTAATGAATTTGCACACATAGATAAAAGGTTAGTATCATTTGAAACAAAAAAACTCACTAATAACCAATGTTCGTGAAGCTTCTTTCATGGATGCCCCAATACCGAACATTTTAGTTTTTTCATCTTCACTTTCAAAAGTCGATCCATCAACTAGATCAAATACTTAGGCTTAAATAGTAAGGTTTAATTGTTCAAAAAATGTTGTTAAAAGGGGATGACTTCTTTCACATCATATTTAACTACAAGGCAAATTGCATTTGCGATCCCCACATAGTTTTCAACATCCTACAAGGATTTGAAATGGGGATCCAACATTAGGGTCAACATCTTATGAACTGGACACGAATCAAATGATTTCAAAAATTACAAAAATGGTTTTATCACCTTCATAACCTCATGCCACATGTTTTTTCTCCCCATCAACAATGGGATTTGGTTCAAATTCCAATGTCAATCAAGTTAATTACAATATTTAAAGCATTAGACAACAACCATTGACCTTTGGATTGATTCATCACACATGCATTCACCACAAGATTTAAATAAGGACTAATAGCTTCAACAATGGCCCACATTTGGGCTTTTGGGACTCAATGTTGCAAACTTGGTGTATTCTACTTCCCATAACATAATAAAATAATTTGTTTAAATTTTAATGTATTTTCAAACATTATAACTTTGCTAGCAAACCTTGTTTTGACAAAGTTCAACTTTTAATGTTATTTCCCACTTTCAATGTAGGACTTTTTTCTTTCCTACCATTGTTTCCTTCAATTTTTTGTCCATGTAATTATTTTTTGTAAACTAGTTAAGTTTTTTCACTCACCAAAGTCAAATTCATAAAAACTAGGTTATCATCATTTGTTGCATATTGGCATGCTTTAGTCATTGTAGCCCAAAGCAAGTACCTTCATAAACTCGCAAAAACTTCAAAGTTTCACAATCAATAATAGATTGCAATGTTATATCCATAAATCCCAAGTTGTTACTTTCATCTTTCACAAAAACAATCACATGATGTAGTGTAATTATCAAGTGAGTGCATGAGCTTGTGAATGTGAGTTGTGAGCATGTGAGCCTAGTTATAGTGAACATGAAAAAAAATTTCAAGTACATTCTTACCACATGGCAAGAATATTCGTGACACCTAGACAAAAGATGTTTGCCACGTTGGCCGTATATTCTTGCCATGCATATATATGTTTTATTTATGTGGCAAAGTATTTCCCATCTACATGGATGGAATGATCTAAAATGGAAAATTTGGAAATGCTGCCCAGGGAGGGCTTAGGGAGGAAGGGTAGGAGATACATTTGAGTGAGTAGTGGATAGTCAACTAGATGGCAAAATGCACATTGCAAAGTCACACAACATGGACCCTTGTCTAGATGAACCAACCTAAAGTGTGACCTCTATAATCTAAAGTGTGCCATTAATCCCTAACCCAAACTAAATAGTGTGCATTAAGGATTTTTAACTTTTGAAAGTCAAATGACCACTAATGACTCATGATTCTTGAATCCTAATTGCAACTAAAGAAATTTGATTTTGAAACTTGAATGTAACAAGTTTCATGTGCATAATATTCATAGCAAAACCTTATAATGTTTAAACCATACTTAGGTTTTGGAATGACAAAGTCTAGACTTTCAATTCTAAAAGTTTGAAAAGTCAAACAATGAAGACCCAAAATCCACAAAATCCAAATTCCCAAAGCTTGTTTTCAAATATCAACATTCAAAATTAGATGGTTGTTAAAACTTGCAACTTGCAAGCATTCCCCAAATTTGCCAATGATCAAATGTTGACATTATTTTTGATTGTTCACATCTCGTATGTTGTAAAATCTTCCCCGAGTTGCCTAGGCTTCAAATCCAATTCAACCATTAATTCTTAGAATCTATGAAACAAATATACAAACATAAATGATACATTGCAACTTGCAATAATTGACCTTGGCAAAGTTAAAACTTAACTACTATCATTGCGCATTTTGCAACATTATGTTATACACAATGGATTTTACATAATCCCAATGCACTAAAAGTGTTGGCGAATTTTAATTGTGTTGTTGTTGTAAGGAGCAAGCAAATTCTAAGATTCTCATGTCATTGGTGTTGATGAATGTGCTTGAAAGGTGCAATGCATGATGGTGAAGAGCTCCTACATGATGGTTGTGATCATGGGGAGTAGGAGGCGACAAGGATAGAGATAACGACAAGATTAGGGTTTAAGGTTTCTACAAAATGGAAATTATGCCAATTGTCACTAGGCAACGATATGGCCCAAGTTTGGGGCTTGGTTTTACAATGGGGTGGCTATTGTAGGTCCCCCTTGCATGTCACCTTTTGGCAACTTTTCAACCAAAAAAAAAAACATTGCTAAATTAACTACTAAACCTATTTGGACATTATGGTTCTAGGTTGGGAGTTTCAAAACTGACCATTATGCATAAATAGGTGGGCATTAGGGGAAAAAAAAACCCCTAGAAATTGGTAATTGGGGCTATTGGTTATTGATACTAGGGCAGATTTTTAAAAAATAAATAAAAATCAAAACCCAATTATACTTTAACCTTGGTGAGACTGAAAAACACAATTTCACAATAACCCTACCACCTGGGTTATGAAAAAAATTAGGAAGAACTAGCCAACAAAGGAATGTACTTCTCCATCACATATAACTTGCCACATTTTTTGCAGTGTACTCTGACTAGATCTAAGGTACAGATACTTTACAATACTTCTATCCTAAAGCTCATCATCATCCCCTCTGGTTTGCAAAGGGACATCAAGAAATAAGGTCCTTCCCTATGAGAGCTCACAAGGTGTGTGTCTGGTGTACTATCTATGCCAGACACACATGCATGCACACAGCAAATTGTGCTGGCCCATGGGTAATTTGGTTTCCTCCTTATGCCACTTTCACACAATGTGTATGTGTCCACCATATTCACCCCCAGGAAGACCCTGTCCTATATATATGCTTTCTCAACCCTAAACCCTAAACAAACCCTAAAATGCCCTAAACCCTGACATATATATATGTGTGTGTGTGTGTGCTTTCTGAATCTTAAACCCTAAACAAACCCTAAAAAAACCCTAAACCCTAACCCTACAAAGCTTTTTTGTATTGCAACAGAACAGTCCACTACAATGAGAAATGAATGAAAATGGAGAATGAAAGGACACAAGTCCTGTTTCATGTCCTGTCTGCAACTCCCATGACTAAGGGCTGATGTCCTGCTTGTACTATCAATCTTTCTTCAGCATTTTTTTCTTTCTTAGCTGTAATTTTGTCTGCTTTCTCATTACCAGATGTCATTCAACCTTCGAACGACCGGGTCGTTCTGTCGTTCTGTACTAGTTACCCCTAGTACCTGGGCCAGTTGCCAGTTTGACACTAATTATATTATTTTCAGAAATGTTGAAATTCTCCAAATTTTTAAAAAATAAAATTTCAGAAATATCCAGACTTTTTGGAACTTGATTTTATAAATCTGGTGATTTTTAAAAAATCTCTTTTTGAATTATGGTGAACTTCTAAAACCCAAAAAACCATTTACAAAAAAAAATTTAAAAATTACAATTTTCGCCAAGTGGTGATAGATATTTTGCCAAAAAACAAATATTGGTACATAGGTAACCATTAGGTTGGTTTGCTATGGGACAAGAATACAATGGAAAATATCATAATTGAAACTAAGAATGTGTCTATCAAGGAAAAGGAATGATAGGAGGCCGGATGGGTTGTTCATGATGTCTTTAAATTCCCCCTTCAACATAAAAATATATAATGCCACAAAGCTCAAGGAAAACCATATTGGGAATTACTAAAATATGAATGAAGACTTGTTCTATTATTTTTTAATATTATTTAATGAAATAAAAAAAGGAACTAAGGTGGAGAAAAGATTTTTAAAAATAAAATAAAATGTGACATTAAAATCCTCTAGATGTGTGGGTCACAAAATATTCTTCAAAATCTTAATAACACATATTAGCATGATGTCCAAAGATAACATAAAAATACAACAAGTCTTCATCCATTACAAACAATTGGGCTAGTATGCCAATTTGCTTGTATTTTGGGAAAGGATAGATTACCTCTAGGTTTCTTAGGTGATAATGGTGGTAAAGAACCAATGTTGGCTAGTTTTGAGGTTTGAATAGAATTTGAATGTGCATTTGATTCTTAGAACCACCATAAAACCTATACCGGACAAAAGATCCCACCTTAAGATTCAAAACTAGACTCTCAACTCAAGAAAAGCTAGGGTCGACTAAACCCTAAACCCTAGGGTCTTAAGATTCAAAACTAGACTCAACTCAAGAAAAGCTAGGGTCAACTAAACCCTAAACCCTAGGGTCTTATGACCTTTTATGCATGTTTTGTTGGGTTTAGGGTTGGGACAAGGACTATCGCATTGGACCCAACTTTTGGAAGTTTTACCTTATTAGAACTGATTTCACATTAGGTGAACTGGTTTCTTTTTGGTGAAAGTGTTTTTTAGACTGTTTAGTTTGGAATGGAATTTTTTTTGGTGTTTGTGATGCCTTGTTTTGAGAGTGCAAAGTGCACACTTTTATTTTAGGAGTATCAAAAGTTTAATTTTTTTTTTATAATGATGGGCCAATCAAAGAAGCTCATTGCAAAAATAAATAAATTGTGTGCACCCTCACTTAGTTAATTAAAAATGAATCACACAATACACATTATATTTCCATAAAATTGTTCTTGGGAACATTTGGGAAGTTAAGGGAACTTGATGGAACACCATGGGAACCATTTGAGAACTTAGTAGAAACTCCAAATTCAAAAAAATTCAAAATCATTTAGAAATTCATTTTGGAATCATCCCCAAGAATAAGTCAGTTCTAAAGGTTCTTATAAAAGTTGGACCTATTGGACTTAGATTTTTTGTTTAATAACATTTGATTCATCCCCAAAAACTAACAAGTTTTTATTTTTGAAAATATTTTTAAAAATGAAATGGAAAGGTCTTCCATTAATTTTATTTTATTTAACCTAGACCCAACATTTTTTGTAGAATTGCCAATACTATAAAGAACCTCATTAATTTTTGGTGTTGTAGTGAAATGCAAATGTTGAGTATGTTCATTAGTTCCCAAGAATAAAAATGGCATGCTATGAATTTCAAGATGGGACCAAGACAAGTTCTTAAGTTGAACTCACATATGTGTTAATGAAGGGCATTCAAGGCTTCAAATTTAAGGCCTGGTAGTAGGATCCATGTAGTGCTGGAACAAAGCCTTGAACTAGATCATTAGGCTATTATTGGATCATGCTATATTATAATTACATCATGTTGTTATGCCATTTTTTTTCAACAAGTCTTCTTCAAGGTTCCAAAAGCCTTTATGGAAATATGTTCACCCATGAGTATAACTTGATGTTCAATTGTTAGTGTGATCCATGTTAATTAGCTCGGGGTGCCTTAGATTTTTATTTTTTGGTTGCAATGAGCCTCTTTCATTGGCCCATCACAAAAAAGTTCTCAAACTTTGGAGACTCCCCATTATAAATATATTCACTCCAAACATACAAATATGAAAGTATTAATACTCACCCAGCTATATAGGATCCAAAAAGGCCAATGTTGGGCAAATCATATGGGACAAAGTGAGATGATATTGTGAACACATTGCAGAAAACATTTGGGAACTTGGGGAACATGTTGGGATCACATTGGGAACTTGGTAGGAACACATTAAGTACATATTAGGAACAACACAAATCCAAAAAATACAACCTCAATGTTTTTTTAAAGGAATTAGAAAAAAATTGGTTTAAATGGCAATCATTCCTACAAGGATTTAGCCAAATTTGGCTATAAACCAAATATGAAATGCAAATCTTTAATCAACTTTCTGTATTCATGGCTATGCATTGAAAACCAAATATAAAAATCTTGGGATTATTATTATTATTATTATTATTATTGCAATTCTTCATTGGATGAGCATAATTTCTATTCCCAATTGCCACCTATTTTTACCTAGGTTCATGGCAAGGGCATGAATTAATTGTGGGACATACCTAGTACCTTCGGGTACCTGTTCAGGCCACCATGATGAACATGTTATGTTTTTTTGGTCGCTAGCTTGCTAGGTGACCTCACACTAAGATGAATAAGGAAGTTTTATTGCTCAAAAGGCTTGTTTTGCCAATCAATTATTGTTATGATCTACAAAATTTTAAGGTGGGAATAAGCTATAAAATTAAAATTAAAATGGGTTTCACATATTTCTATAATTTAAATAATATTGAGAGTGCAATCTAAAGGTGCATTCACACTTAATGTTAAATCAATGTTAAGTGAAAATCTAGTTGGCATCTGAGGTGGCACCCAATGTTAAATGTGTGATTTTTAATATTAAGTGAATGTTAACTTAACATTAAATCTCTGTGGTAAACAGGTTTAGATCCTAAATGACTAGCTTGGTGTTAGGGGACTTAATACTAGAGTCCTTAACACCAAATGCGAATGCACCTTAAGTAGGCTCTCCTAGACACCAACATGCTTCACCTCTTGAAGGTCACCCCATTGTGTAAGCATTACATCTAGTTGAGCCATCTTCATGCCCTCGATGCAACTAGCTTCACATAGAAACCTTGTTGCAACTTTTGTGTAGAGTGAGCAACCATCATTGTAGCAATGACTCAAACATCATGAATAAATTTAAAGTTTAGGGTTTGTAGGTGTAATGATAATGGATAGATACCTTATGTTTTGAACAATGATAGATTAGGTAAGTAGGTTGGGTTAGTTATTAGTAATTAGGTTAGGTAATTATAAGTTATAATTAAGGTATATCTATATACCCGTGTGTGTGAATGCACCTTACATGATGGATCCATTACAAGATATGTTACTACCAATGTTGGGCAGTTCCTAAGTTCTAAGAGGAACTTCCAATTCTAGTCCCTAAAATTTTCAAGGAACTTGTTCTGGTTTGGTTTTTTTTTTTATAAAAAAGGACCCAATTCCAGTTTCACTTCTTTAAATTTAGGGCGAAATGTTAGTTCTGTTTTGAAAAAAAAAAAAAAGGTTGGTTCTAGTTCTGGTTCGAAGATTCAAAACACCAAAATGTAGAAAACTCGAACTTTTACTCCAAAAACAAATTTATTACAAAGGTTTGACAATAGAGTTCTCCGTAAAGTCACCCTGTCTTCACCCTATCTTTTGGCCTGCTTTCACCCCTTATCCCCTCTTTCAATGGTATGTGCAAAGCAAGGAAATTTTAATAAATCTGAGTATGAAATGCTGAAACTCAGCATTTAATGCACAAGGTTAGAGAGTACTTATAGCAGTTGTACAGGAGCGGCAGGGTAGTTGTCATTGCATGCTCATAACCATGGCCATTGCATGATAAGTAACCAAAAGAAAATGGCTAATGCTCACGCGTGTGAGATGAACATTTATGGTTTTAAAAGTGATATTTAGTGTAATTTTGACATTAGTGTGATAGGTGCCCACGATTTATGTGACAAGTGTGTTCTCAAGCTTCAACCAATTGCATATGTAAAACCACATGTAATTTTTTTACATCCTTAGTTTGTTGACATATTAGTGTAGCATGTGTCACCCTTGTTATGTGTGACAGACACATGTGTGAAATAAACTTTGTGGTTTGAATCTTTCAAGGATTCAATGTGAAATAAATTTAGGATATTTATCCATCATAGTTTGACATTGTGGTTAGTTGTGAATAGTAGGTATATACACTATACACCAATGTCAGACCAAGATAAATATCAAACATATTTTACATTGCAATGGTTGAAACAACACAAGTTTAGAGCACACATGTGTCATGAGGCAAAGGCCTACAGATGTAAGAAAAACCATATCTTGCTATATTATTAGTGAACTGATTCATAAACCATTCATTATCCAATGGATGGTACATTGTTGGTTCATTTCACTAACTGTACATCCAGTGCCCTTGGCCCCTAAGTCAGAATATGTTACCCAATTAATTGTGTCAGCCATCATCCAACTTGTTCTCATCCAAGAAAACTGTTGAAAGCAAGCTAAGGACCTTTGTGAAGATTTTGTTGGACATGCTGAACTGCCCCCCATTGCTCAGGTTGAAGATCTTCTAGTAATGATCCATGTTCTCTATCCAATACATCATTGCCTTTCTTCCCATCCTCCCTCGGAGGCATTGATCTCAATGCCTCAATTGTTTTCTTTTGTGAGCTGGGACTAGTTGTTTAATGCTTGGCCTTTTGATTTCTTTGTTATCATTGTTTTTTTTTTTATGAAAAAGGCTTTGGTTCACATTGATTCTGGTTCCTTTCCTTTTTCATAGTTTGTGACCTCTTGCCCTAGTGGCTTGTGGGTGTCTTTTGTATTCTGAACTCTTAATTAACAAACAAATTGAATGGCTTAAACATTCCATTTTCAAAATGTGTAAACCTTATCTTTTCTAAACTCTAAACCTATCTTTTATAGCATTTTTTCAGATGGGATGTTTGATGTCCATCAAGTTTGCATCCTTTCATGCTCAAACCTAAGTTTTGACGTTTGGCTCATGGTTTGATTAGTTCTATTCATGTTTTGCCTCTATCATTGATAATCTTCTTCACCACCTTACGAATTCAACTTGAATTGCCCCATCTTTTAGTCACATGCCTCACTCATTGTGTTTGCACCCATCTCATTGATCTTTTAGGTATTCATTTATTGCAATGTTCATGTGGTAATGAACACATAGGGACACATGACACCTTTCATGATGTTTTGCATCCATTACAAAGAAATTTAGTTTTTCATGTGATTCAAGAACAACTGCATGTTCTTTTTTCTCCCACTCTTCAAACTGCTAGATGCAATGCCAATGTTGTCCTTTCCAAGGATGGGTCAAAAACCCTTGCAAAAATTGTCATAGCCAATCCCACACACGTAGATTTTTTGGACCTTGCATTCTTTACACAAGGTTTTGCAAGATCAAAGGTAGTCGAAACAAAGGAACAAAGTTACAAGATCACCACCTTGCAAAATCATTTCCTCTCCCTAGCAATAGACATCTTTGATTATTTACATAAACAATTTGACATTTTTTACAATTTTGTGCCAACAATGTGTGGGGAATGAAAGGCCCTAAAAGTCCTTTGCTCTCGGTCCTTAGCACTTACTTTAGATAAAAGGTTTCAATTGCATTCCAAAAGTTGTAGGCCATCACAATCCTAAGTCAAATAGTAGAGGGGTTGGTAACCTTTTTGACTTCCATTACTTCTTGGACCTTTCACCCATCACCATTTTAGATATTTTATTTATGATATGTAGGTGAAGATGAAAGATGTTTTCTACTCCTGATTTTGAACATGGTAATTCACCATTTACCTATGCTAGATAGTGGACAATTGCAAATCTTGCCTTTCACTAAATAGAAAACCATGACATTTTTATTTTTATTTTTTTGCCTCCTTTTGTCCCTTTACTTTTGGTTTCCTTTTTTCCTTGGAAAAAACTCTTGTAAGTTTGCATCATTTTGGAACAAATTGATTGTCATGAATAAATAATCGATGAAACCCACAAAAAAACCAATTGTGATTATGAAGCACAAAATATTGGTGGAATTAAGACATGCTTAACACTAGTAGTCAACGCCAAAAAAACTTGAGGTCAATAATGAGAAATTTGAACACTTTTGGCCTATTCTTTTGCTTCAAGTCATTAATAAAATCAATTTTTCTTGGGAAGGTGTGAGATTTCCTATGTGAAGTTGTTAATGTCAATAAGTTGGAATTTTCATAAAGATGAAAATAGATTAAAGAAAATCAAGATGGGACCACAATGGAAAGAAACAAAATAAATAAAATACAAAATGGAGAAAGATTAAATGAAGGAGTGTGTTTCTAGAATTTCATTCAATCCTATGCATTAGATTTTACAACATTGGCTCCAAGGGGTTGCAAATTGGTTTTCCCAAGTTGATAGGTATTCTTTTTGCCAATGGGGTCATCAAGAGGCCAAAAAATGGTAAATTAAAATATTATTTTTTAATTTGGCCTTGATTGTTAATGTAAAGCCCTTAGGACTAATTTCAATGGTTGCATTAGTTAGATTATTCAATCTAGGTTCAACCTTGGCCTTGACTACTTGTGGAAAGTGCGCTTCAATGTGTTTGAATGTCTTGAGGGTTGGAAGGTTTAAAAATAACAAAGTTTCATGAATTTTTCAAAAAATGAACAAGTTGTATCACCTTTTCTTTAATGGTTATATATAGCCAAAAAGGTATATTAAAAATTTAAAGTGCCAAAATTGAGTTTTAAAAAGATTTTCGATACCCATAATTCAACAAAAAATAATGAAAAAATATCAAATTTCTATACATGGTTCAAGTTTGTAATTGAGAAAAAAGGAACAATGTTTTAGAAAGTTTATTTTCATATTTTTCTTGTAGTTAAATTTGGTTAAATCTTCTTATTGCCACTTTGGTTACATCACAAAATTGACAAAAGAAACCACCAACAACAGTTATGGCCCTTATAACAAGTTCAAGGCAATGTTTGTCAGTCCTTGAATTTAAGGTGGTCTTAATTCTATTACTAGTCTACATCTTGTGTACTTGAACTAAAGTTATAAAACATGAGATATATGTTTAATCCAGACTTGGATTGTGACAATCTTGTTTGAAGCAGAGTTATTTTTGAACCTAATTGGGGTTTTCCATCTCGAAAGGAACCACCTTAAAACTATTTTGTAAAGTTTAATGAAAAATTTGCAAGTTCAAATTATGATGAGGATAATGATGAAACATTAAGATTTAGGTTTTTATGTGAAAATGTTTATTGTTTTGGAGCCACTCAATTGTATAGGGTGTGACATGAGTTAATTATGGCCTACTTTTTTTTTTCTTTTGATTCCTCACCATTTTGTGATATGAAAAACGTAGACTTTAAGAGTTTAAGTTATCATAATGTGATTTTTTTCCATTATTGTTTTGTCGACAAAAAAAGAGAGAAAACATAAATGTTGCCCAATGTTCAATAGCTTATCTTGTCATAACATGACATTTGTAAGTCCCTTGGATGTATTAAGTGTTGCAAAATACCAAAGTTATTTGCAATGGAGAAGTTTTTTCCTTATGTTACTTTAAGCCCAACAATTCTAATCCAAAGTTGTTTAGTCCAACAACTCTACATATAATGCGATGTTGTTTGGCTACACTTGCTATTGAGGGAATAGTTTTAGAGAAATTTATTTGAGATGCAATCTCATTCAAAGGTGTTTCCAACGAGGAAAAGTGAATTTTTTCCTATCCAACACCTTCTTTTTTTTCCTTTCTATGATATGATGTTAATTTGATAAGCATTGTTTTCTTTTGTATTCAAATATTCACCTTCACTCCAATATGATCATCTTATCATATTGTTGTTATCATTTATAACCACCATCTATTGATTGTTATCTTATGCTTCATGTTCTATGGGACCAAATGCATCCGATTACAATATTTGCATTAGATGTTTCAATATTTTGCCTTGAAAGCCAATTCTCTAGGATGATTGCACCAAAATTGGAAAACTTTCAATTGCTTCAAAATCTTGTTGTCAACCTTGTAGGTAGTTTGGTGGGATTGGCAAACAATTTCAAATTTTGAATATGGAAGGACCCAACATGCTTTTTTGAAAACACACAACATATACAAGAATTGTTTAAACCTCTTTCATCAATATGGAACAAAAACTAGGGTAAAAGGAGGGAATGAGAATAGGCATATTTGTATCTACAACACTAGCAAAAGCAACTCATAGTATATTTTATGAGAAAGAGGGATTATTTTAATCATATGCTATGAAATAATTAAATATTCTATTAAAATCAACCATATATATTCTCATAATTCCTTTTTAATTATGAACA
>Ga0209611_10006078_pt1 | contig 19952 bp, 16 predicted proteins | sample S1TSphgellanicum_3_FD_187693 | JGI IMG/M metagenome (GOLD analysis project Ga0209611, IMG submission 187693) | Host-associated microbial communities from peat moss isolated from Minnesota, USA - S1T2_Fc - Sphagnum magellanicum MG (SPAdes) (version 2) | ecosystem: Host-associated > Plants > Peat...
CTCAGGGCATTACATAAGTAGTTAGTGAGATGCGACTGGTGCTGCGGTTGTGGAGTTTCTTTCCTTTGCTCAAGAGAATAGCTCTCACATTTTTCAGGTCGGACCTTGTTAAGGACTTTGGGTTGAGGGTTTTGTAACATTTCACCCATGCATCAGGTCTTCTAGTCTCATTGATTTGTACTGAAAGTGTCGAGTTCTTCTCAAGTATGAAATTGCTATATGAAGCCACTGATGATAGAGGAGAGAGAGAGCCACCCTAAACCCTAAACCCAACAACAACATCATTTACATTATTGGTTGCCGCGTTGATGAACTCTTAAGTGCATCATGACTTCTTCCGAAAATGATTCTGGTTTTTTCTTGGAGCACAAACGTTGATTTGCCATAGCGTGGCTGATTGTTGAATGGTTGCCAGAAATTAATGGGAACTGGATCTTAACAAAACCTAATTATGCTCTCCCAATCCTGCAGCAACCAAATTTTATACACAAACTTTTTGTATGCAAGCAGACAGAGTCTGTAGTTTGTAGTCTGCCGATGGACATGGCACACAGGGATGGTCAAATGTGAAGAGTGATAGCATCAATTGTGTTAAACGCCACAGCGAGCTCCGATTCCAGTCTTCAGAAGAGCAGAGCTCGCATGTGCACTGAACAGCAGAAGAACAAAAGACTCGAAGAAGACGAAGACGAAGGAGGAGGATGGAGGCAAATTTCCGTGTGATTATTTCTCATCCATACAATCTTCATCCAACAGGACTAGATAATGTTCACAAGTCCCATCAGGATTCTGATAATGATAAAAAAATTCACATTGAAAGAGGGGATGAAAATGAACCACATGAAGTGGACCACAGTCATTCATTTGTTGACCTTTTTCATCCCCTCTTTCAATGTGAATTTTTATCATTATCAACAAGTAAATAAATGCATAGAAAATCTAAAATGAGAAGAGAATGGGGAGATTTCCTGATGTAGTAGATAATGAAAAAACACACTAGGCTAGGCTACCCAAATTCAAGTGATTTTTTTGAAAATTGGCAAAACACCCATTTTGTATTAACATTCTACTATCTAGTATCCTTTTGTTCATTTAAATAAGTGTAAATAATATACTCATTTTACTGTAATATTAATTTCATCTAAATTTTCATTAATGAATTAAATAATAATATATCATCTAAATATTCACAAATATTTACCTAATGTCTTCTACATAAACTCAATTAAAGGTGCAAATGAATTGGAACAATTTATTAAAATCTCTTATTAGATCAATACTGAAGATTTTCGTTGAAAAATTTGCAATAAAATTCCAGCATAGTTCGCAGCAGAGCATTGTCGTTGCACTGTTGTGCACACTGTCATTGGTTTTGCTTGTTGGAAGCTTTTGGAGATGGTTTGTCTTTCAGTGCTGCTTTGGGTTTTGTCAGTGTCATGGCGTAATTGACACTGCGAGTCTAGAGTGGTAAGCTAGCTGCTGATTTTGTGAAGTTGGTAATTTGGTCGACAAGCTACTGCAACCTTTTTTCTCTTTGGAATAATTTTCACCAGCAGCAAGAAAGGGTTTTGGGATTTCTGCTGAGGATATGAGGAGTTAGGGTTTTTCGGAGGATGGGAAAGACATTTGCGTAGGAGTCAGAAAAAGAATTTCGTCGGCGTGGATTCACAGAGGCTGACTTAGCTAGATCCGAAGAATTTTCTCTTCATGTTTTTTTATCTCTTGGATTGAGCTTGCCTCGAAGGGGAGTTTTTGAGGGTTTAGGGTTTGAAGCTTTCAATGGGTTACCACCTTGTGTATCCTCCTATCGACTCCGGGAGTGGCATACGGTGCTCTGCGTCCACTCCTTCTTTTCCTGCCGGTTTCTGGTGCAATAAACACTTGGATGTGCAAGCAGGTTCAGGTTTTTGTGTCAGATTTCCAGAAGGACAGGAAACTGCTGCCAGCACCAGCAGCAGTTGTAGAAGAGTGAATCATTCTGTTAGGTGTGATGCAACTCCTCCTCCTCCTCCTCCTCCTCCATCTCTAAGTAGCAGCACCGGTGTTCTGCAGCAGCTGCAAGGAAGACAGCAGCAGCCTTGTTTTTCATCGTCGAGCAATTCATATCCAGTCTCTTTTTTAAGTAAACCAATACAGGGTTTCTCATCACCTCATGGGCTGATAGGTCGGAATTCTTCTTCTTCTTTTTCCATGTTGCAAGAATCAGCCTTGGTTTCCACCGAGACTGAGGTGGGTGCAGATGATGTGACAGCGCCACTTGCTTTGACAGGGAGTTATCCTGAAGGTGAATTGGGCAAAATCTTTGTAGGAAACTTGCCATACCACATTAAGAACGAGGCTGTCAGGTCTTTTTTCACACAGTTTGGCCCTGTGCGGGACGTCATCTGTATCCGGAGCTACACAGATCCTGAGAAGAACAGGGGCTTTTGCTTTGTTTTCTTCGGAGGTCTGGACCCTAATGCTGCAGCCATGAGAGCAGCAGAGTTTGATGGGGTTGAATTCCATGGAAATCCTCTTCGGGTGAAACTTGATGATGGCCGAAGAGAGCGGGAGAGGCGAGAGGAGCGGGAGCGATGGGTGAAGTCAGGTGGGGTAAGCAAATTCTAACCCTAATTCTTGAGCTCATGGAGGATGTGCAATGCAGCATTTGAGATGCCTCTCCTGACCTTCTGACATCAAATGCATTCTCCCATCTTTCCTTTGCAGTGTAGCATTGTGTGCAGACTCTTTTGTTGTGGACACCAAACCACTCTTGCTGCACTTTCAGAGATGCTGATACTTCAAATGGATGCAGCACCACTCATGATCTGCCTGTGTTGATTTTTGCATCTGTGCAGGATAGAGAGTTCAGGTCAGAGTGGCATCAGGAAAGAGAGGAAGCATCAAGTCATTTCCGTAGAGTAATTGAGTTTGGGCCCCATGATACACGCAAGGTGGTTGCTGTATTTGGCAAAATTGAAAAGGTTACACCACACCCTCTATCCGGGATATATTTCTTCTTCTCTTCTCTTCCTGGTATCCTAGTCATTCCCTGGTATTCTCTTGAACATGCTTGCAAAAGTTTTGCACAGTGGGTCTTGCTGTGTAGGTTGATCATTGCATTCCACTTGTATTACAGATTTGAACTTGGAGTTCCCACCTGATTCAGAACACATGTCTTGTGATACAGCCCAAGCGAGGAGATTATGCTTTGCTGGTGAATTACTATGGGAAGAAGGGTGATAAGCACAGTGCCCGGTCCGTGTTTGAGAGAATGAGGGCAACAGGGATTGATCCCAATGTCCATGTTTATACCAAGTGAGAACAGTTTCAACTTCCTGTACTAGCAACACTGTGATACTCACTGACATGATATTGCTGATCCTACGTTACCCTTGGCTAGTCTGAGAATCTGAGGAGATTCAACTTGGATTGCATAAATGTCAGGTGCTGCAAAGCAATAAAGCAGTTTCAGAGTAAGCACTAAATTGTCTATAGTAACTGTGCTCGTGAACAGTTTGGTGCATGCATATGCCATGGCCCAGGACATGCGAGGAGCCACAGCCTGTGTGGAAGAGATGGAAGCTGAGGGAGTTGCACCCAATCCAGCCACACACAGTGTCCTCATTTCGGGTTTTGCAAAACTTGGCAATGCTGAGTATGGACCCTTTCCCAATCCCTCAATGACAGTCTTATCCATATCACAGCCTTTATGGAACAGTCTGCATTTAACAAGGTGTATAATGGTAGTGATGTTTTTGTTGATGTGACCAATAATAATCGATCTTGCTGCGAAAAATCAGGTCATTACCTGGCCATATGTACCTTCATGTCTTTGGAAAAACACAGCAGTTGAAGCTTTCTGGCTCATGCTTTTCTCTTTGTTTTTTTTCCAATGTTGATAGAGCTGCAGAGCATTGGTTCCAAAGAGCAAAGAACAAGGGATGGGCCCCCAATGCAGTACTCTACCATAACATCATCAATGCCTACTGGTATGGCTTCACCAAATTTGTCTGAAAGCTTTTCTTGTACACATTTCCTCCCCTCCTTTTTGGCTTGCTTCATGTGATGCCAGTCTTCATGCCATTGCAGTCCTATGTCTTCCCTCTGGAACCTTCATGTCCTCAAAATACCTCTTCTCAGGAGCTAAAAGGGATGCTGTTTGCAAGATTGAGGGAGAAAAGTAAGTAAAACTTTCTGAGATGGTGCAGCAAGGCAGGTGACATGGGAAAGGCTGAAGCTTTGGTGGCCGAGATGGAGGCAGAAGGTCTGGAGGCTATCCTTGGTCTTTACAACACCATGATGGATGGCTATGCACAGCGCCATGATGAGTCAAAGTGCCTTCATGTCTTTCACAAGTTGCAGGCAAGTAAACAGTAGGTCCTTCAACTCTGGTACTACTCTGTCAGTTGTTTTAAGGCAGCTACCCTTGCAAAGTACCAAAGTATTAGGCCAATTGTCTGCAAACTGTGAGAGGCTTCTCTAGTACTGACACAAACTTTGGTTGTGGTGTGGGTGGATCAGAGTAGTGGAATGACTCCGACAATTGTTACCTATGGTTGCCTTCTCCATCTTTACACAAGGGTACCTTTGGTCAATACTCTTGGCCATTTCAGTTGACCTGAGTCTGTTTTTAAGATCCATTTTCCTTTTTCTAATACAATTGCCTGGATATGGCAGCTTGGTAAGATGACCAAAGCATTGGAGGTCAGCAAGGAAATGGAGGCACAAGGAATAGCACACAATCAGAAGACCTTTTCCATGATCATGGCTGGTTACGTGCAGTTGGGTGACACTGGGAATGCATTTTCAGTGTTTGAGGACATGGCCAATGCTGGTATCAAACCTGATGTTGTGACCTACAATATACTGGTCAACGCCTTCTGCAGAAATCGACAAATGGACAGAGCGATGCAGCTACTTGTACGAATGCGAGAAGGGGGTAATGTGCCTACATTTCAGACATACACCACAATTATTGATGGGTTCATGAAGGTTGGAAATGTACCGATGGCACTTGAAATTGTACATGATATGAAGATGGGGGGCTGCCGCCCAACTGCTGCAACATATAATGTTGTAATGAACGGGCTTATGCGTGATGGCCAGGTCTGTGTGATGATTTCTTGTCCACTGTCTGCATTTCTGTGTCACTCTGTGCAGCTTTCAGGGCTACTGTCTAATCAACCCCAGCCCATACACATTCTTAGTGACAAATTTGCTCTGGGTGCATCTGGTACAGGAGACTATAGAATCTGACTTGAATCGGTCCTTGTATGGATATGTACTGTTGTGATTTGCAACTGCATCCTACTCTAGAGCCAGGCACTTGTGATAGTTTTATTCTTGATATCAAGTTGTTGTGAACTGATTGCAGATGGAGAGGGCTGCATCAATTATTGATGAAATGGTGCTAGCAGGTGTAGTACCAAATGAACGCAGCTATACCACCCTTATGGAAGGATATGCACGTGTAGGTGAAATTGGGAAATCATTCCAGTATTTCAATCGCATAAAGGATGAGGGTTTGAATGTGGATGTAATATCCTATGGTTCCCTCCTCAAAGCTTGCTGTAAGGCTGGACGCATGCAAAATGCAATTGCAGTCACCAAAGAGATGACAAGTGCAGGCTTCCCAATGAATAACTTTATTTACAACATACTTCTTGATGGGTATTTGTAATACAACTTGGTGCCTATCAAAGTTGTGCTTCACTTTGTGCATTGATATTTTCTGTATAAAACTTTGGATTTGTGGTAAAGCATGTTTGAGCATCTATATTCATATCAGTAATAGTCTGCAAGGGCACTCAAATGTGTGCAAGTTGCACAGTGGGTTTGATTCAAGAACAGCATGCTTTGAATCTCTCTTTTGATACTTTTTATGGGGAATTACAGTGATGTTTATGTACTGCTCTTACTAAAAATGATTTTTTTGTACATGTGAGGGTACAGGTGGGCCCAGCGAGGGGATATGTGGGAAGCATCCGATATCATGCAACAAATGCGACAGCAAGGTTTCGCTCCAGACATCCATTCCTACACATCGTTTGTCAATGCCTGCTGCAAGGCTGGTGACATGCAAGTATGTCCACCCTAAACCCTAAACCCTAAACCCTCACACTGGAGGTGGGCTGCAACCAAATCCTCATGAATCAGTTTCCAGTTTTGCAGGGATGTGCTATTGTCTGCATCCTTTTCCTCTTGATAATAGTGCTCAATGTAGGTTGACAAGAACGCTTGGAACACAAAAACAGGTCTTTCCGGTTGTGGCAATGGATACACCAGATGCCATATGACCTCTAAAGCTAGCACCTGAGTGTACTGGTATAGATGACCAACCAGGAATCATGGTTCCACAATCATATAATGCTCACCTCCAAGAGGAGACTATTTGCAGTGTTGGGGAGAGGTTCTTGATCATACGAGCTCTGCCTAGCATCAAAGAGTTTTCTTTTTCTACCCTGATACAGAACTGGCATGATGCTCTAATACAGAGAGCAATGGAGACAATGGAGCAGATGAAGCAGATGGGGGTGCAACCTAACCTGCGAACATACACAACCCTCATCCATGGATGGGCTTCTGCATCATACCCAGAGAAAGCCTTAGCATGCTATGATGAGATGAAGGCTGCTGGATTGAAACCAGACAAGGCCCTCTTCCATTGCATCATGACTTCTTTACTTTCACGAGCAGCAGTAGCACGCGAAACTGTCTTTGATGGTGTGCTGAGGGTAACCTCAGAAATGGTGGACCTAGGCATTTGTGTGGATCTTGCTACTGTGAGACACTGGCAGAAGTATCTGGTGAAGGCAGAACGGTGGTCAGGTGACCTGACCCATGCAGTTGAGAGAATCTTTCCACCAGGTAATGACTGCAGGGAGCAGAATGAAATGGTGAAGTCTCATGCTGTGTCAATATACTGTAGATTCATGCTGGTTCATGAATGGTAATCTATTGAGCAAACTGGTGTAAGTATTCAGTATCTCTTCAATTCCACTCACTTCACTATACTGAGTCTTGGACAATTGTTTGGCAGATTGGAATCCAGAGCTGGAAGTGAGAAGAAAGGAGGATACAGCAGTTTCTTTGGAGGGTTCACACATAGTGGACACACAACAGGAAGGTCATCTGCAAGAAGAATGGGTTTCAGAAGAGGATGAGGCTTCAATGGTTAACTGATCAAATCAATCATTTGTCAGTAGAACCTCGGATTTTGTAGTAATGTAGGTCAGGGGCTACATGTTCTGAGAATGCACTCTTGTCAAGCAGAATCCATTAGTAAAGTATTGGATCAGCAGAGACATGTTGTCTTTGTATGTACTGTATCCTCCCAATTCAAGCAAAGAAGCTGTGGTCATCCTTGGGCTTGGAAGAATTTCAGCACAGATGAAGCAGAGGTGAAAGGTTGAACTCAATTGGAGATGCACCAATCATTGGTGAGCAAAGTAATCAACTTTGTGCACTTCTTTCTTTCCTTCCCCCTCCTCCATTCCCTTCATTTGGAAGGCTTGTTCAACCTTCTGGGTTTTTTGTGTGGTCTTTTACACAAGGTATTGAGCTTTGTTTTCTCCACAAGTGAAAGACAAAACTTGTTTTAGTTGGTGCAGGCAGCGGAGTCCATTGATGCTTCTATCTTTATGAAGAGATGAGGTTCATGAACTTTGCAAAACATGAGAACTGTGGAGGAGTTGACATATGGAGATTGGATCGAGAATACCCAACCAAAATGGGAGGCACAGCAGGTTTGTTCTAAATTTGGACTTCTCACAGGAATAATGATCAAAGTTGTTAGTGAGGATCAGAGAGTAACTGGTATGTAGCTTGATGTAAGATAATGATAGTGGAGACTTGTTGCAACTTGTTATCAGTAATCATCCAAATAAGCAATGATTTGTCTTCTAGTTGAATCAGATCTTGGCCTTCATCCTCACTTGCAGTACATTCTCATTCTAAGGTCACGTTTTGCCACACAATCTTCTTAATGGTTTTTTCACAATGGATTAGAAATTTGTGCTTCCTTCAATTTGATGAAAGGACTTGCCTGATGAAGTATTAGTGTGGGAATGAAGTAGTTAAGTTTCTTGAATGAAGGCATGGGTTATGAACATGCTGATGACTTTTAAGTCATTTTCTGAGTTCCATCAGGCTGGAATAACCAGAAATTGGCTACATTGAGATAGTTGCTACTGAACTAATGTAAAATTCTTTGCTTTGTGTGGATATTAATGACTCAATACAATGGAGGCACCCAAGCTCTCAAGGTTCTAACAAGGTTAATGCAAAGCCAATGGAGTAAACCATGCATCTGCAAGACAGCCCTGCACAGCAAGTTAGGGACCCATCAAGATTTCATCACAATGGAATTAATGCTTTTGTTGTGGAAGTACATGAATCTATGGTTAATTTACAAATGTCCCTCAATTCCAATTCCAATCCTAACTCTTCCTCTTCTGCCAGTCATGAGGCCAAGCATTGTCCTATACCAAATTTGCATGGGCACTTTGTTTGGGTAGCATTGGACCATGAATCAAATCACAAAACAGTCACAAACACATTGTAACATCCGAAGGACTTTCACACAACCTGTTGTTAATAATTCATAGAGAGCTTCTGACACATGCCATATCGTTCCAGAAAGGACTTCAACTCTCCATTTTCCTTCATCTCCAACAGAATGTCACAACCTCCATGGAGCTCTCCCTTATGATAGAGCTGCAGGTATGTGGGTCAATTTGAATACATCTTCAGCACTTGCTGAACATCCTCATCTGTGAGTATTGAAGCTGCCAAACTCCACACCTTCCTCCCTCATTGCTCACTACCTTGATGCCAAATCCACAGCATGGTTCATCAGGTGTTCCTTTCATCAACAACATTGTTTTTGACAATTGAATTAGATTCCTCGGCCAACATTCTATGTTTTCAGTTGCTAGCAACCCCTTTATCAAAATGGACCTTAATGGAACAAAGCCCAAATCAATGTCAATTTCTTATTTGGCAATTACTCCATGGTGAAGTATTGTTAACTTGTTTTGAGTTTTTCCCTTTCTTGGTGCACGTACCACCTGTCATAGCACATAGGTATCTGTTGAGGAATTTTGCATCAGTTGGAAAAGGTGATGGCTTGAGTGGAAAAAAGTGATGATGCTTGTACTCAAAAAGTGGCAATGCAAAGGGGGCAAGTGAGTGACAATTTGATCTTACAGACTATTAAGCTATATGTAGTGTAGAAATGGAATTATTGCTTTAATAGTGACCATGATGTTAGATTTCAAATTGTTATGCCTTGAATGAAAGGCTGAAAGGCAAAGTCAGCAGCCCATCCTGGTGGCATTCCAATCGACACAAATGATGTAGCAGACTAAGCTTCTCAGAACTAAATCCACACATCTCAGCTTTTTTAAGCCACTAAAGTGGTGAAATCCCTATAGCACATTATGAGAAACAAGTTACAGATTGTGAGACAGAAGGAAAAGCTCAAAGAAAATGGCTTGGAGATACACAGTTTCCAAACCTCATCATGCAGTTGCAGGATCCAGCTAATTCAAAATCCTTCACAGATCTCATTTGCCTTCTGATAACTAGAAACACCAAGGACACACCAAATCACACTTCCCCCCTGGCTTACAAAGGAGCATACTTCAGCCTGCTCTCTTATAAGACCCACTCATGATCATAGATGCTGACAGTGACAGAAAACACAGACCCCACTCCATGGACAACAATCTTTCTACTGGCCTGAAAAGACAGCTTCACTGGTAGCAAACAGCTCTAGTCTGAAATATCCCGCTCAGGAGAGGGACTGTGGCTGCGATCATTGTCATGAAGATGAGAAACCTCATGCTCCACCCTTGGGCTATCTGGACCCGCATCCACACCAGGGCTACGAACATTACCTCCAGACTTGCCATTGCCAGCTTGACGACCAGGGCTCAGGCTGCGTTTTCTAGGGCTAAGACTGCGGCTCACTCGAGCATTGCGACGCCGTGGAGGGGTGGGGCTGCGACTTCGGCCATCTCCCCTAGGGCTGAGTGAATTGATCTCCCGAGCAGTTTTATGGGGTGGACTACTGCTCAGAGCTGGGCTGTGGCTTCGAGCACCAGTGATTGGCTTGCGACGGTTATTCTTAGCAGGACTGCGGCTCCCTCTCTTTGGTGACAGACTGCAATAACAGCACACAGTCATCCCAAACTTTTAGTAGTAATCTTTGATCACAGATTTTACAAATATAAGAAAAATCCAGATTCACCAGCAAAAATCTAGATCCTTGATTTTCCAAGAATACTGGATCACATTCAGTTTGGGTCCACGAATATGATGCCATACAATAACAGATCATAGTATGTAAAAACTTAACAGCAGAATGACTCTCTTTAGATGGTTGACATGTAATTAAGGTTACTTGGAACAAGAACTCTTTGGTTACACTCCAATTCTATACATCAGACAAATTCACCTTAGACTCCTGCTGTTGAAGCTTCTGCTTCGGCTCCTGCCATGCCTAGAACCACGTGGTGGTGAGCCTCGTGGTGTGTAAGATCGAGAGCGTGAACGAGATCCACCCTTGTCTCGGTCATGCCTGCCCCTGTACATACATGTGTACCAAAGGTATGTTACAATTGAACTGAGGTCTGAACCAGTTTTGTTTAGGTGAAAAAAAAACAGCTTCAAGGGAAGGCTAAATGTGCCATGACTAAAAGAGATCTGGTTGTTCATCAAGATGCAAGTGGCTTATTTTACAGCTAGCCCTCTCCCTGCATGTTTGCCATGCATGTGAAACAGAAGAGATCTTCAGAGCTTGCAGCATTGAATAAATAAATGGGTAAACCTGCTTCTGGAAGACAATATGCCAAGCAGGAAGTAATGTGTGCAATCTCTATCATGAATATGGCAGATTTGCAGATAGAAGCAAGTCAAACCTGCTTGTAGGCTGGGGACTATTGTGGCAATTGCGCTCAATGTGACCCCGTTGACCACATCGATAGCACTTGTCTCTCCAGTCCCCAGCCTTGCAGTCACGAGCCCAATGGCCATCATTTCCACAGTTGTAGCATCGCCCAGTTCCAAGAGGAGCCCCTCTGTCACCACGATCTCCACGGCTTGAGCCCCGCCCACCCTGTAATCATAGGTGAAATGTAAGTCCACTCTGCACAGATTAAGACAAGCTCCATGGAACCCTGAACAACAATGAGCGCAAATACTTATCACACCAGCATTTGAACAAAGTGAAAAACATACACTTATCAGGTGATGAATCTGATATTGACTACAAATTGTGGTGTGTGAGAATATCACAGTTTACTTGTGAGACTCACAAAAGATGTTGCATCCCTTGTGAGAAGGTGCAGCTAGCATATTAGGGAAAATACAGCCTGTTCTAATATGACCATCCAGCTGACAAACCATCTAAAACTATCCAGACTCGCAATGACCTTCAGGTGACTTCAGATCAAACGATGCTAGAAGTTTGCTGGCAAGCTAGCTTACAGTACCATGCCTGGATAATGACACAGACTGCCACAAACCACCTTCCACATCAGGAGCAGGAAATCAACAGAAGTATAAGAAAAGATTCACTCAAATTCTCAAGTACATGGTAACAGACTGATAAAATGTAAGAGTTGTGAACACACACAAATTCTTCAACAGCAAACCAAGATGAAAGATCATTTCAGGAAGGCAGTGACTAGTTTAACAGTTTCATGACCACTGTAACTGTCCAACCAAAAACTGCCACAAAAATTAGACTAGTTTGCCTCAAAACCAAAGTCATTTGGCCATTGAAATTAGAATCTTGTGTGCAAAACAGCTGAAAGTCTTCACCTCTCTCTGTCACAACTTAACAAAATGAAGATCAGATAACCAATAAGTAGCAAAAAAAGATATTTATTTTTTCTTACAGACTACAGACCTCCAAAGGGAAAAACACCACTAGACATCATCAGAACAAAATCTTACCATCTCGTGTGCAGCTACAGGATCCCGTGCACCTCCAGGTCCTCTTGGTCCCTGAAATAACACCTCCATTTCTGTCATGCAAAGAACCAACTCACATGCCCTACATTCTCTTCCCAAGGACAAAATTAATTAGAATGTGGTTTACCACAATGTCAAAATTCATAATGTAGCACAGAGTGAGAACTATTGAAACTTTCAAGACAACCACAGAGAAATGTCAAATTCTCACAGAGACAGCAACTCACCCGACGGGCAAACTCAACGACCAGACGAGTTCCTTCAAAGTCCTTTCCGTTCAGATAATGGCAGGCATCGTCTGCATCTCGTGGATCACCAAACTCCTACATGCCCTCCATCATAATAACACTCAGACAGCAGTATCTTCCAGCCAATAACTGCCTCTTCTTCCTTCTCATTGGTCAAGACCACAATAAGACCAAAAGAGGAGCAGATCTCAAGTCACACAAATAGATGAAATCAACATTCAAGATGGCATTATGCCTACTTCTAAATCGTTAGTATATGAGTGCCGTGACCGTCAACTACTTCAGCCTACACATGGAAGTCAACACCAGTTTTACTTATGTATCTATGAGATTGCAGACAAAACTCACAACAAGTCCTCACAGGTAACCGTTGAATCAGTTCCAACAAAACCATAAGGAACACAACAGGAACAAGTGTAGTAATAACATTACGAGCAGAAAATTATGTACAAACAGAACCTTTGACAGGAGGCAGTAAAGCACTAGGGATGAAGAGACACTTGAATCATTCTTGGTTGGCAAAGTTCAGATCATTCTTCTCCTTCTACAATAGAACTTCATGGACACAGATACATACTCCATGGTAAGGCATAGCACAGTTATAAGCTCTTGCTATGGCCCAGATTATTGTGCACAACAGTGGGAAATGGAAGATGGGCAGGACCAGGTACTCACAACAAATGCGAAGTCGTGCTTCATATCCACATCTCGAACACTGCAGAAATGCGAGCGCCACCAACACACACAGAGACAGACAGAGGCAGCGCACCCACGGATCACCGCGTGTCAGAGGCCACCCACACCCTTAATCGAGCATTCGCCATGTCAAGTCATGCCACCCTATGCATGTATGATTTGTATGTACTGAAAGTATGCACATCACTAGATACAGAATCGCGCCTAGATGCACCAGTAAGTGGCCTCCCCTCCATGGGCAAGGACCACCAATTTGCCAGCACAGTCATCCCTCTCACCAAAGACCTCACCAGCCAGATGGAAAGAACCCACCAACCTTCATCCACATACCATGTGAGTGAGACACTGCTTGTGTACTGTCCAAAGGTGAAAAGGGGCTGACATAAGGCAGCAGTCAACAACACGTGGAGCATCCAGCAAGATGGAGGAAAAAACAAAGGGAAAATTCACAGGGAGCCTTGTCAAGTCCCAAGGACTCTTAACAAAGTATCAGAGCCATACAGGGAAGGTGAGAAAGAGGAGGAGACCATGGGCTGAGCACCTGTTCCCATTCTGCTGTCATACAACATCAAAAGAGAAAGGCAGAGAGGTAAATGGACCAACGCTGGAAATGCAACCCTTGAGTTAAATGCAACTACCTGACTTTGTCAGGCATGGCTTCAAGGCTTTTGGACATGACCACTAAATAGTAGCAGCATATCACAGTGTGAAAAAATCAACGAAAAAAACCCATTTCCGAACACTGGAAATCCCTGCCAAAGGAAAGACAGGAGCTACACATACCCCAGATGGAACCCTATTGACTCGGTTCCAGTATGCTCATCATATATAGCAGCAAGATAGCTGCACTGCACGTCATTAGGCAGATATTTCGACAATATCCTTCTCATCAACATCATCCTCATCCAAAGACGACCGTTTCAATGGTTGTTAGTGCATATCGGTTAGTGCAGATCAGTGATACAGGCATGAGAAGATGATGTCTCCTCATGCCAACACATAAAACACAACTTCTCCTTACCTTATTGCCCTAACACACTCTAAGATTCTGAAACCGCCATAACTTCCTAACCCTCAACAGACGGCATGAGCGTCCATACGCCACAAAAACGCAGAGAATGACAGACGGACGTAACTTCCTAACCCTCAACAGACGACATGAGCGTCCATATGCCACAAAAACGGAGAAAAATGCAGAGAATGAAGACGGCCTTACCGGCCATACTTCGTGAAGAGATCCTCCAGATCGCGGCTGCGTATACGGCTGGTCAACCTACCAACGTAGAGCCGAGTCGGGCCTCCCCGGTCACGCTCCCGCTCTTCGTAGCGGCCTCCACCACCCCCGTAACGAACCTCTCTGTCTCCCCGCATCCTTCCTGTCCCGTATGCACACAAACACACAAACACACACAAACCTCTCTGTGTCTCTCTGTGTCTCTCTGTGTATCTTTCAGTGTATCTGTTTGTGTGCTTCAGAGGATTTGTGTGTCTATCTATGTCGATCTTTGGCTACAAATAGAAACCCTTTCTATTTCCCACCCGAGCGAGTAAGCGTAAAGAGCAAGTTTCTCCCAGAAGATGAACTGAAGCTCAACTTTGTGAAGAAATAAGGAGAGCTCCTCCTTCTCCTCCGCTTCGACAAGGAAAGGGGGAAATGTGTGGGCGGAAAAGGAGGCAGGGAGTGGTATGGCCGGCGTCGCGGGGCGCTCTCCCGCGTGCATGTGCGCGGCAATCCTTTTGCGGCCGACTCTCGGCACGTCACCAGGTGATTAGGTACAGGAGTGTCTTTTAAGGTACTTAACTCCAATCATTCATCCACTGTACCCAAACCATTCATCCATTTTGAATGGATCCATTACTTTTGTATAAAGGACCGACCCGGGTATAGGTCACTGTGCCCGTTTCACTGCCCATTAGGAATTTTTTTCTTGCCCAAATTCCTCAATGAAATGGCCCTTGGCATGGAACCGGCACGTCACCAAGTGATTAGGTACAACCGCAATGAGCTGAGCTTTGTGAAAGGAGTGTCTTTTAAGGTACCTAATCCCAACTATTCATCCACTGCACCCAAACCACTCATCCATTTTGAATAGTTCAACTACTTTTGTATTTAGGATGGAGCCAGGTACAGACCATTCTGCCCATGCACTGCCCAATCGAAAATTTTGGCTCGCCCAAATTCCTCAACGCAATGCAGAAATAGCCCTATTTCATTGAGGAATTTTGGACAAGCCAACTGGGCAGCAAAGCAGGCACAATGGCATGTACCCAGCACAGTCCAAAATACAAAAGTAGTAAGTCCATCCAAACTGGATGAATGGGAATGGTGGAATTTGCAAACTGGGTATGTGAAATTTGATCAATGGTTAGGTCAGGTAGACCCCAGAAGAGGGGTCCTTTTGTGCCTTGTAAGAGGGGACTGAAAAGATGCAGAAAAGACCATATGGAAATCCATCATGTACTTGTATTGGGCAACACAAAGTGGCCTTTATATTAGCATCCAACCGTTGGATTGAATTCAGGCTTCAAGGAAAAAGCTTGGCATTGTTGTTTTGTATCAAGATCAAGTCTCCAATTCAGAATCCAACGGTGCATGTTCCATCTAGAGCCAGGTTTGTTAATTGGGTAATTCCTAATTTTTGGTCTGAACTAACCAATTGGTCTTTTAGACCATGGGTTTATATTTTGGGGGTCTTATTCTTGTACTTTGGTGGTGTTTTTTCCAAACTGGAATCCATGGTAGTCTGCCAGTTCCATTTGGGAATCATCAAGTTAATTAAAATACTATGGATCAATGCTAGTACTGCAAATCAATAAGGGAGATGCCGATTATTTTCTGGAACAGATCCTAGTAGACCCCATCACCACCATAAATGGAACAAAACTTGCCGGAATGGGCTTTCCACATTCCACGTGGAACAGGACCTACCCATGTGGTGGAACAGGCCCTACCCATGTGTTGGAACTGGATATGGGAATACAAAATTAAGTGTGCAACAACTCAAGAACTAGGAACGAAGGTCCTTTGCCTCAAGGAAAATGGCACCCCCATTTCAAATAAGTTTCCGATTCACATAGCTAAGGGCAAGATTCAGGACACTCTTTGTTGTGTTTAACCATCTGGAATTACAATGCTCTTTAAGTTGGCTCCCATCTTAGCTCACACTTTCTCAAGAGATCAATTTCCATGAGCGAATTTTATAACTTGGCAATTGTCTTGAAGATCATTCCAATTGAGGTCTAATTCAACACCATATCCTTGAAGTGGATTCAAACATACAACTCATTGGAAAAGCTATAGAATTTGAGATATAAGGTTATACAAATTATTCAAACTATAACATTCCATGCAAAAGACCATTATACCCAATGTTCGACTTCTTGCACGAGTCTTTCTTTTTGTCTTTCTTAATGTTTCTTAATGTCTTTCTTAATTTCTAGTCAATTGATGAGTTGTGAAGCATTGTTTTAGATGTGTGCTCAATAAAAGTTGACCCATCTTCATTTGAATCTACAACATCCTTCTTTTTCAACTCTTCACGGAGAAGTTTTGTTGGCACAAACTCAATGTTTAAATCATGATATGTTCATGATTCTTGTGTTATAATCAAATTATTATAAGATTCATGTAAATTACACAACAACACCATCACAAAATCATTTTTCTCAACCTTTGCTTATATTGCTTCAAGTTGTTACGCCATTGACTTCACTTTGTTAATGTGTTCTAGCATACTATGAGGAACATTCATTTCGTAAACAAATAACTAATGTTGCAAAAGCAAGTTGTTTGCTAGACTTTAGTCTCATACATTTTCAACAAATAATCCCATGTTTCTTTAATCGTTTTATCACCAATGACCTTTTGAAGCAAAGAATCATGCAACCCCATGATAATAAAGGTCCTAGCCTTTTTTATTTGTCTTTTCCTAATCTGCAAAATCTCTCTCTAGTCTAACCTTTGCCCCCGACACAACATTCCAAAATTCCTTGTCTTCTAATAACATTTACATTTTGAACTTCTAGAGATGGAAGTCATCACTTGCAAATTTCATTACAATTGATGCCTATTGTGCTTAGGTGGGCCCATAACTTGTTGTGTTAGAAGGGGCTTCATCTAGAAGACTTCAACTCTATAGCAATACACATTGTTGAACAACAAACTATTTGATCAACTAACTTACAACTTGTAAATACCCTATTAATAGTCATTGGATTGGTTTGCAATAGGAAAAAAATGTCATTGTAGAAAACAAAGTAGGCATATATACAACCATGTTATTTAATACATGTGCTGAAAGTTCAAGGAGAGGTCAATTGGTCTAATCTACAAACATGTGGAAGTAGGTGAGAAAAATGAATAAAAATAATAGTTGTTAGAAACCAACTGGAAGAATAGTTGAGAAAAATCAACTATATTAGAAATCAATAGTGATAAGACGATTCATTACTATCTCAACAAACATCTAATTGTTCCTTACATTTATTGACATTGAATTGTTCCTTGTAGGTATCAAATTGATCATTGCATAAACTAAAAACATTTCATGTTATGTTTTGTTATTACAAAAAGATAAGAATGGTGTGTAAGTTGAATCATGTCATAAGAAAAGAAATGGGTCCAACCATGCTATTAGGAGTCACACATGCCCCCTTAGACCATTGCTTTATTCTTAAAATATTCTTAAAACTTTTTTAATTCATCTTTCAAAAAAACATTAAAAGTTTTAAGAGTTTTATAAATATTATTATGTTAATGTGTATATTTTTTAAATCCCAAAATATGTCATTAAAAAATATTTTCAAATTGTGTTTTTAGTGTCAAAATTACTTTTAAATTACATTTATGCAATTTTTAAATAATGGTTACAAGAGATTAAAAGTCTTTATTCACATTTTCACCCATTAGATTGATTACAAATTTTTATGATATGTACATAATATATTCGCAATAATATTTTATAAAAAATTATTATATTTATATTTATTTTTTTCTTAGAATCCAAAGTTCAAAAATTAAATAGTGGTTATGATTACTTTTGGTACATGTTAATATAACTGCACCCAAATGTAGGAACATGTTGTAAAATTTGTGTGGTAGATTGAGAAACTCAAAAGCAATGCACGTTGTCATGCAACAAATGAAAAAAACAAAACTTTTCAAAAAATTAACAACATGTTTAAAGTTTGTACAAGGCAAATGGTTAAGGGCTTTTTAAGGATTGGTACTTATGTGCTTATGTCTTAAGTTGGTAACTTATTCTCATGAATAAAAGAGGGAACCTTCACATTTTGAATTTTTGTATTAATGTATCACTATTTTTTGTAACCAAAATATCACTAATGACAACATTATTTATTTATTACCATGTAAGCATGCCATGTTTGCTATTTAATCATGATGTGTGTGCAAGTAGAAATAAAGTTTGCTAATGTTGGTAGCACCATTGATGTTATCTACATGTGTTGAGTGACCTTTAATATAAATAATGTTTTTGTTATACATGATATGAAGACAATTCACACAAGTGTTGTGTTATAATTAAAAAAAACTACTTAATTATCATGTATAGTTAAACAAACAACTTCAAACAGAAAGGAAAAATAGACCTCCATCTAACATGTAATCTCACATGGTCATTATTCTTCCCCAAAATAATGTCTATGCATTACTGTACAAAGGTCCAATTAAAAAATAGAAGAATAATATATAATTCCTTCACAAAAAAATGTTATTTGATGTTTTTGTTAAAAATTTCAACATTTTTACACATAACATAATCAATGTTAAAGTTGTTAAGGTACTATGGTTAGTGTTTGTTTTTTCAATTTTGTGATGTAGTTAAAGTGGGTGTTATTTTTCAAATTCCTCAATTAAGCCCACTAGCAAAGATCCTTAGCATGAATTAGCATTAAATGGCAATTATCATAAATGGGCTATAGGATTTTTCTACAAAGTGCTACTACAAGTCACACGACCTAGGAAATGCCTAGGTTTAGATGTGACTAATTTAATTATTTTATTCAGAAAAATGGGGGGAAAATCCATAAAAATCACACTTGTTTTGGTTTTTTTTTGGTTCCCCATTTTCTGAAAAGAAATTTGCCAACAAAAAACTTTGAATTGAGTTGGTGATAATCCCATAAGCTGATTTAGAAAAAATTGGATATAAACTAAATATGAAAGGACAAAAAATTATATCCTTATATATTTTTAGCTACCTATTTGAACCATGGATAGAAGTCTATCAAATTTAAAGATTTGTCTGAAAAAAATTCGAATTTTTTTCCTCTTAATGTCAAAAAATCATAGAACTTGAGACAAGTTTTTTCAAAGTTTCATAACTGTGCAAAATTTCACACGGAGAAAAAATGCTGACTAAAGTACCCATTAGAGGTATCTGTAATATCACCCCGTCTTTGGGCCGTAGTTTGACCCTCTAATCCCTGTTTCATCTCCAATCTATGGATGACTTATCAGGTGCTGCTGTGTTTTTTTTTCTGGGCGTGGTGTGGGTGGTTTTGGGCAGAATTGGGCAGGAAGCACGAGAAATTTCTCGGCCTGCCCTCGATTTTTGGCAAAACTGGTTGGGAGATAGCGCTACGGCCCCTAGGGTTTCCTGCTGCTGCTATTAGGATTTTGCCAGAGCACAAAGAGCACGCCTTCGCGTTTTGGCAAAACTGGGTAGGAGTTAGTGCTGGGACCCCTAGGGTTTCCTCCTCCTGCCCCTAGGGTTTCCTGCTGCCGCTAGGGTTTTGGCAGAGCAGAAAGGGCAGAGGGAAGAAGAGGAATGGATGTGCGCTTGTGGGTGTGAGGGAGGAAAGCCAAGAGCAAGACGTAGAGACGAGAGTTCGGAGAGATGGCGAAGGCGAAGGGAGGATCGATTCTGGTGCGATTAGTATCAGCAGCAGGGACGGGATTCTTCTATGTCAAGTCCAAGAATCCCCGAAAGTTTCCTACCAAACTGGAGTTCCGCAAATACGACCCAGTGGTCAAGCGCCATGTGCTCTTCACCGAGGCCAAGATGAAGTGATGGCAATGAACAC
>Ga0209611_10006081_pt1 | contig 19942 bp, 18 predicted proteins | sample S1TSphgellanicum_3_FD_187693 | JGI IMG/M metagenome (GOLD analysis project Ga0209611, IMG submission 187693) | Host-associated microbial communities from peat moss isolated from Minnesota, USA - S1T2_Fc - Sphagnum magellanicum MG (SPAdes) (version 2) | ecosystem: Host-associated > Plants > Peat...
CCCCCCCCACACACACAAAAAGAAAGGAGGAGCCATAATTAGGGTTTATTCTGTTCCCACGTTCACGCATGGTTCCCAGCTTTGGTTGGCAGCGTTTATAAGGCAGTAGCAGTAGCCGCTGTGTTCGCTGCATCCATCGCTGCGCGACACCTGCATCCGCCTCCGCCTTCCCTTCTCTCTGGAGCTTTGGATCGGCTGTGCAGTACTAGTAGCCTAGCACCTTCACAGCAGAGCAGCAATCTATTATTGCGCAATTCGTCCCGCCCGTCCGCCCGCCCGCCCGTCCGCATTTCAACAACCCATGACTCCTCAAGCACGTCTTTTCATTAGGCTGTTGTGATCACAAATTCTACTATCAACAACTGTTGATGTCGTCGTCCAGTACTTCCTTCCTTACTATACAGCTGTGCAGTATAATTTTACTTCGTCCCGCCTTCGTGCATTTCATCTCAACCCAAAGACATCTTTCCATTAGGTTGTTGTGATCACAGATTTCGTTATGAAGAACTGTTGTTGTTATTGTTGTTGTCGTCGTCGTCGTCCAGTACTTGCTTATTACAGCTCTTCAATATAATTTTACTTCATCCCACCCATGTGCATTTCAACCCATCATGACTTAGGACATATCTTTCTTTCCATCAGGCTGTTGTGATCACATATTCTGTTACAAAGAAGAACTTGTTGTTGTCCAGTACTTACTTACTACGGCTGTTCAATATATTAGTCCCGCACCTGTGCATTTCAACCCATGACTTAGGACATCTTTCCATTAGGCTGTTGTGATCACAGATTTTGAAGGCTCTCTTTCAGAAAAGAAGGTACTGTTCTTTGCAACTAGTGGATCTCGTGAGGGATCTTCTTCCGCTTCTTCTTCTTCTTCTTCTTCCTTCGGTCGGTTTATCAAGTGTCGACTTGAGAGAGAGACAGAGACACAAAGAGTCGCAGAGGTTAGGCCGGAGGCCACTAGCTGCGTGTAACGAGAGGCATCAAGGTTTGAGAGAGAGGGAGGCGATCAGTGGCGGCGACGGCAGCAGCAACAGCAGCAGCTTTTTCACTCTGTAATCGTGGGTGGCAATGATCTTGAGAGTGCTGCACTGTGCTGCACGACGATGCTGCTGCCTGCATCTTGCTGTGTTTGTAGCAGCATGAGCGGAATCGTTGAAGCAGGTGGGCTGCTTTCCTGCTTGCTCTTAATCTCTCCTGAGTTCACACAGCATTTTTTGTGTCCTAATTCGTTCGTCGTTTCCGTCTTGTTGTTGTTCTTCATCCCTAACTAAATTCTCCTCTTGCCGCTTTTTACAAAGATTATGCGTGGAAATATTATATCATATACATCTTCACCCGATCACACTAGTGCACAGCTCCCTTTCTCTCTTGCTCCGTGTTGAGAGATCAATATGATATTGTTGCGAAATGCTTACTGCAGGCCGGCTGAGATGTGGAAGCTGTGAGAAAGAGAGTCGAACTCATCAAGAGAGCGCAATCCTGAGGAAAGTGAAAGTAAGGTAGGGAGGAAGAAGATCAACTGTCAAGAGCATCTAATCAAAGTAGAAACAACTATGCAAGATGAGCATCTGATCAAGCAGAAACAGCTGTTGAAGACTCGTCCGTGCAAGAGAAAAAAAGAAAACCAACGACAACAACCCACCCACCCACCAACCAAGAAATCATGGATCATCAGCAGGTACCAAGTCGGGTGGGAAAGTACGAGCTCGGTGACACTCTTGGAGAAGGCACTTTTGCCAAAGTGAAGCATGGCAAGAACAAGGAGACCGGCGAAATTGTGGCTATCAAAGTCATTGACAAGGAGAAGATCCTCAAGAACAAAATGGTCGACCAGGTAGCTCCCAAAAAACAAAAACAAAAGACTTTCTTCACATACAATAATTCTCACTCTTTCTCTCTCGCTCTCCCACAATATCTTCTCTCACTCATGTTTGGAAGATTTCTTTCTGAGCTTGGCAGGCAGACACTCTTATATGAGATCCATCTAGTCTTTGGAATATGGTACCCACCCATATTCTAGAGATTCCAGAAATGTGATTTTTTTTGTAACAGAAGTTTGAAAGGGGCTGAACTAATGTTGTTGCTAATTTCATGTTGGAACTTGTGGGTTGTGGGGGCGGGGAGCACAGATCAAACGAGAAATCTCTACAATGAAGATGGTGAAGCACCCCAACATTGTGCAGCTGTTAGAGGTGAGCAGCCAGCAGCTTCTCTCTCTCTCTCTCTCTCTCTCTCTCTCCGGGGTTTCTCTTACATTCATGCCAAACTGCAGCTGGTTTTCTTTTTTTCGTTTTTTGAATGGTGCTCCGAAGTCTGATGATCTTCTTCACAAATATTTAAACCTCTAGTTCAAAAACTCTTGTTTTTTGTGGGTTCGTGTTCTTGCTCATGAAGAAGACCAGTTTGTGATCAGTGCAGACAGTCAGGCCAACAACACTTTTGCAAGATCCATTATGGAATTAGTTTTGTACAAATTTCCATAAGAAAGAACACCGGGCTTGGATTTCCAAAGGAATTTTAAATCCTTCTTGTGTGGGTGATGATCTCACAGTGACAGTTGTTTGCTATATCGAGACTTACAGGTGATGGCAAGCAAGACAAAAATCTACATTGTCATGGAGTATGCCAAAGGTGGCGAGCTTTTCGATAAAATTGTTAGCCCTCCCCCCTACCTTCTTCTTTTTTCCTCTCTGGACATTGATAATAGAATCTAAGAAAGAAAATAAAATTACTGGTCTAGATTGCAAATTCCTTTTGTTTTGAATTGAATGACATTTGGATATTATTATTCATGTGTTTCATCATCATCACCATGCAATGTGATGGTGCTGACCACCTTTGCTTCTTTTCTTTTCTTCTTCTTTCTCAGGTTCATCAAGGACGGCTCAAAGAGGATCAAGCAAGGGAATGTTTTCAACAGCTTATAGATGCAGTTGATTACTGCCATAGTCGAGGCGTGTATCACAGAGATCTCAAGGTGTGTGTGTGTGTGTGTTGGCCTTCTTTTTCTTTTTCTTTTTCTTTTTTGGTGTGCAGTAACTTGTGTTCTAGTACTTTTCCTTGAATTTTATTATGCATTGAGAAAACAAAGAAACATCAAGTTGGAAAAACATCATTTGTAAAGTTTGCATTGTGCTGCAGCAAATGTGCCCATTTTAGCTGGTTTCTGTCAGTTTGCAAATGCGGTTCTCTAATGTCTCTTTCATTGTTCTTCTTCTGCTTTCAACAGCCAGAAAATTTGCTCCTTGATAGTGCTGGAAATATGAAGATATCCGATTTTGGGCTGAGTGCGTTACCACAGCAATTCAGGGTATGCACTTAGAGGGATCATCAATAAATTACATATATTCTTTTTGTTGGGGGAGTGGGTTTTCTCTATATTTTTTATTTTGTTTTGGGTTTCTTCTCATCTTCAATCATGCATCTTCTAAATTGCAATGTTTGTTCTTGCTGGATGTGGTGTATATTATATATGATTTTTATGATATTTTCTGACTTTAACAAGTGGTTCTTGTTTGCAGGAGGATGGCCTGCTGCACACAACTTGTGGAACTCCAAATTATGTTGCACCTGAGGTAAGCTCAAAGATATAGGCTTGCTTTGATTTCAGTTTAGCAGCAACAAAAAATTTCAAGTATGGCTCTGGATGTGGAATGTTGTGTTATGTTTGGAACTAGTCTAGTGTACTAATGGGTACAGCATCTTGTCTGGTTGTTTGTTTGCAGGTGATTGTTGACAAAGGCTATAATGGGGCAACTGCAGATCTATGGTCATGTGGTGTTATACTCTTTGTTCTAATGGCTGGCTACTTACCTTTTGATGAACCAAACCTGTTGAACTTGTACAGAAAGGTACTTGAATTTTTCTGTCATTTCCTTCTTTGCATTTGGTGTGGCCTGTAGACATTCATAGGCATACCTTTTTAGAATGGGTTGGGGAGATGCATCCAGGTAAAGTAAGAAAAAAATTGAGAGTTGGAACTGAAGAGTAATCAAATGCTCATCTGTTCCTGATAACTGCAGATATACAGGGCAGAGTTTACTTGCCCATCCTGGTTCTCAGCAGGTGCCAAAAGACTCTTGTATAAAGTCTTGGACCCAAATGCTAAAACTGTAAGTTTCAACAACATCCTGTTAATATGTTTTCAACAGCTTGAGCAGTCCCAAGAGCAGAAAACAGATTTGGAAGCAGATGTCCATTGTGTATTGTAAAAAGTGAAAACCTCTGCAATGCTGCAGAGGTCTGAACTTTGGCAGATTTAAGAAAAATGAGTTGCACCCATCACATCCTAGGATGTATAGTTGGTGATGCCACTGTACAATTTTTGATAGGTACGAGAGAGAATCCCTTTGATAGGTGCAGACTATTTTGTTAACTGTAGCTTAAGTTTTTGACATTGATGATTGTGGAATGATGATGTAACAGCGTTTCACTGCAGCACAGATTTACAAAAATGAGTGGTTTAGGAAAGGCTACAAACCCGCCCAATACAAAGAGAAGGAGAATGTCAGCCTTGAGGATATTCGGGCAGTATTCAATGGGTCATCGGTAAGTCCAACCTTCTCCACTATCTACTAATTTTCCAGATCTTCGAGAAATTGCATTGTGTCAGTAAATTTGATACAGGGGGGAAAAAATGGTTTTTTGTGTCATGCCCATTTGACATAATTGTGTCTCCAAAATGAACTGTCAAGTACATGTTGCTGCTGAATCTGCTAGAGTTGGAAAGACTTTCGGTTTCTCAAATGGCACTTCTCCTATGAACAAATCCAGGATTTTTTGGTGACGGAGAATAAAGAGATGAAACCTGCAACAATGAATGCATTTGAGCTCATTTCACGTTCATCTGGACTCAACATATCTGGCCTATTTGAGGAATCACAGGTACAGCAGAAATTCCTCCTCCTTTGTAGATGGATCAGTTTTCATTCAGTTGTTCCTTTCTTTTACTGTATTCAACCAGAGCCATACCAGAGCTTTGTAGAGCATTAAGTCAAGTACAATGTTATCAATTTCCAACTTTAGAGAGTTAGTAGCCCGGAATTTCAGCTTTCGGATGAGTTTCAGATTTGTGACAACAACTAGTTATGTGTGGCAACAGGATTCAGACATGGGTGAGACATGCTTCACAAGCAAGAAATCCGCCAAGGAGATAGTGAGCACCATTGAGAAGGCTGCAAGACCCTTAGGATTCAATGTACAAATACAAAATCATAAGATAAAACTCGAAGCTGACAAGCAGGGTCGAAAGGGACAGCTCTCAGTGTCCACACAGGTATGTTGTGTTCTCATTTGTTGATGAGAACTTTTCAAAGTGTTAGGAAACTATACAACGGTGAAGCTGTAAGGAAATTTGCTCAATTGCTGATAAGTTACAACTGTTGTCATTTCCGTGCTGTCATATCTCACCCTACAATCAGTCACTGTGAGTGGGATCCACACTTACCGTAGGCAAAGGTTAGATCTTTGTAGTTGGGTCCTCTAGAGAATACCAAAGACAAGCAGTGGGCATGGGAGCCAGCTACATGGCCACACCATGCCTGCCTCACCCCAACTCTCCATTTGCCAGTGTTTTGGCATAGTACTGAATGTCTACTACTCTCAGTGTCTTTGTTTTTTGGCTAAATTTACCCAGTTGGGTTTTTTTTTCAAAATGGCTAAAAAACATTTTTTTGGTTTTTCTAGTCACCAGATTCTGACAATTAAATTTTTTTTCAAAAAGAACTGCCAGATTTCTCTATCGGTTTCTAGCATGTAGCCAAAAATCTGAAGGGATTTTTTATAAAAACTTTCATAGCTGGTATATAGCCAAATTTGGCTAAATAAAAAAAACCCTGACTACTCTGCTGATAGTGAAGTGTGACTTGGGCTCTGTTTGTGCTTTGAAAGGATCTAATTGCTATGTTTCAATTTATTTTTGGCTGCAGGTATTTGAGGTTGCGCCATCTCTATTTATGGTTGAGATGTCAAAGAACAATGGTGACACTATTGAGTACCAAACTGTGAGCATACAATCTCATTTGCCTCATTCTCTGCAATCAAAGAAGAATTCGGTTACTGTCTTGCACTTGTAATTCATAAGTCTAAGTGAGCTCTACTGATCAAAAGTATCATGTAACATGTAACATGGCTGTTGTATTGTGCTTGTTACTGAGTAGTGTGTCAATTGAATTGTATGTTGCTTGCAGTTTTACAAGAACTTGTCAAAGGGCCTTAAAGATATAGTCTGGACAGCAGAAGGGGTGGACACAGCAGCAGGAGCAGCAGCAAAGTGAAAATTATGGCAGACCCAAAAATGAAGTTTGAGCACCGTGTCTGTGTTTGTCTCTCTCATATCCGTGTTCCAGCCTTTTGCAGCTCTTGCTCAATTGCTCGATGCCATTGTCTGCATGCCACTCAGACATGTTAGTGTCCACTGTGTATCTAGTCTACTTGCCTTTGCTTTACACAGGAGCTAGATTCATGGAGATTTAGATTACTTGAAGATGTTGGATGTCTTGGGGCTTTCTATTAGGTCTGATTCTTGCCTTTGAAGTGTAGAGAAAACATAATAGCAAAGGCCACATAAGTGAAGAAATTTTCTGCTACCACATAAATCTGCAGATGTATTTGAGTGTAAAACAGTCTTTTTTGCAATTGCAAACTGAAATTTTGGCAAATGCTGTTTGTCAATTTTGTTGAGTTTGTGAGATGGGTGAATGCTTGTTGAAGCTTTGATAGTGTCGTCTTTACTCACAGCAGCGAAGAAATGGGTCATTGTGTATCAATGGAGATCCCAAATTCAAGGACAAAATTGGAAATGAATTTGCCCCTCACGATTCAAAATCACTGTACCTTACTAGCAAGCATTAGCAATTATTATATAACAATAGAGTTATCCTTAAAGTCACCCTGTCTTCACCCTGTCTTTGGGCCTACTTTCACACCTATCCCTTTTTTGAGTGGGTTTTAAGGAAATTTTACTAAATCTCAGTATGAAATGCTGAAATTCAACATTTAATGCACTAGGTTCAAGACTAATTATAGTAGTCGTACAGGTAGAAGCAGTGAAAATATATGTAGCAGCAGTGGAGGCGCTCAGGAAAAAGGAAAGACAGGATGAAACTCAGGTTACCACCAAAATTGATGGAGAAACTAGTTCGGGTTTGATGCCCTATTATGGATATATGGTAAAAATTATGGCCCTATTAAGGGATACTCAAATTATCTGGAAAATACGTGTTTGATGCCCTGTTATGCTGAAACTGGCCGTTCTCACCCCCTAACTGTGTGACTTTACAAATAACAATGCTCCTGAGGCATTGTCTTACACATATTAGAGTTATTTGTAAAGTCACACAATACAAATAACTCTAATATGTGGAAGACAATGCCTCAGGAGCAAGTTGTTCCTGAAATAAGCGCATGCCCGACACAGAGCAGCTGAGGGGTGCTTATTTTGGGAATGCCGCACTCCTCAAGTTTTACCCTGCATAAAGCACCGACAAATTTTTATTTTTTATTATTTTAAAAATTTTAATTCCATGATATGCCTGGGTATCATGGGAGATAATCTAGAAAAAGAGGTGGGATGTTTCAAAAAAGCAGACGGTTCAGTTTTCAAAATACTTGCATGAAAGATTCCTTCATCAGTTGAAGGAGCCTTCTGCATATACATTATGATCTGGTTTCATTGTATCTTCTCTTTTGGAATAAACAGACATCATGATTTGATTTGATTTGATTTGATTTGAATTGATTGGGTTTTTCTCTTTTGAAATAAATGGAAGGAACCCCCATGATATAAGGTGGGGAAGAATCCATAGGAGTTGAAGATCAGTGAACAATGAACTTAAAAGAGGAAAAGTATGAGAATTAAAAAGAGTGTAAAGTGAAAGCATTGCCAAGTACACAACTTTCACATCATTTGAAAAAACAATTTTTTGACATAAGCAGAAGAAAATAGATTTAAAATCCTTTTAAAATAAGTTTATCATATTTATGATCAATTGTATGCAAAATTTAAGAAATTTTAATATAGTAAAAAGAAATTTGGAGATATGTTTCAAATTTGTTGATGAATATATTGTTTATATATATATATATGATTTTAAGATGCAAAAATTTAAAAATACATAAACATATTTTAGCCTCATTAACTTCAATATTTTGTAATTGAATATCTTATATATATATATAAACATTTGCTTGCATCTATTTGCATTACTAACATCTACTTAAATGTATCTTAAACATGTGATTTTTGAACTCATAAATGTCCAGTTGGACCAATTTGATCCAGCTTTCAATGTATTTCTGAATTTTCTGGTGTTTTAAGGATTAATATGTCATATAATTTTGGAAGTGTTTTAAGTGAAACTTAATCCTTTTGATTTTGGTGCTTTAGCATTTTCTTTTTTCTTTGCTGTGAGACAGTTGAGTTGGGCCTCAGTTTCAATGGCAAAATGAGAAATCCAGATGAAAACAGCACACATATTAAAAAAAAGTAAAAAACAGGGGACCAAACTAATTTTCTCACCTAAAATTTGTCCTCAGAGGAGTTCACTTCCTGTTTTGGATTTGCCTCACCTGCTTTTCATTTTGTTCATTAGATCAAGGCCTTGTCAAAATAAGATGACTTCTAATCTTCAATCGTCTTAAGAGAATTTACTACAAAATTCTTCCAAAATCTCTTTCTAGCCTTTCGGAGCTCCAAACCTGAACCTTCCTTGTTGGGGCGAATCTTCATGTCTTTGTGGAGTAGCACATCTATGTCACATGGAGAAACATTCTAGTTCACCGAGCTGTATACACAAAACCCATCAATCCCCATCTCCACAACATCAATGAGACAAGAAAAAAAACTTGTGATTCTGCAGGCAATTGGGTCATCACCATTTCTGGAACTTACCAAAATGTGACACAAAAGCCAGGGCAACAACACATGCCCTGGATATGGGATTTACAGCACATATCAGCAGACTCACAAGTAACAAACATGAGGAGGAATCTCCATCACTCATGTGATCACAATTAGCTGCCTCTAAAATACAAATATCCAAAGATCATGGTGCGTACAAAATATCTATGCTCCATAGCAAGATTTGAAGTTGATTAACTAGCAACACCAAATAAAATTTCGTGTCCCTCGTATGACTTTTATAATCACAATCAGAACTTGAAAAATGTATCGAGGGCCAGAATGTACTTGTAAATTTGCTTGCTTTGTTGGCACTCCTTTGATCAAGCCAGCTTTTTCTCCCTGGGTGCTTTAGCAAAGTAGAAAAGTTTGAGTGTTCTACAAGAATGTGCTCCTCAGCACAACCTACATCCACACTCACAGCACAGCAACATTTGCTAGCTTGACAAATCTGCATATGATCCAATGCTACATAATCCATGGAGGTTGGTTGATTCCTCAAAATGGAGACTGACCCCTAGAAGTAACAAAATAAAATTCACTTGAAAAATCACCAAAGGTTAGGGCAATGGAGTTATTCCATCAAATGCATTGCCTCCTCAAGTGACCAGACTTCACAATTCTTGCAAGCTTTGTATTCCATGTGAAAATATCAAATTGCATTGTGTGTCCCTGGAACCATTGCAGCCATCTTTGCTTCTACTTAAGGGGAGTTTTGTTCACCATTAAACAAAAGTCCCACTGGTCTCTATTTGTGTGTGAGATTAGGACACCCTCTACTTCAGTGAGCCAGCGCTCGTCTCATTGTAGCAAGAAAACATAACACATGTACAATATTCTACACTTCCCACCAGAGCAGTTCCGCATGAATGATTGTTATCACTTGCAAAAGAAAGGCTCTTGAATTCCTCTCAATCTGATACCATAGCTGAATTGAGAACCCCAAAACTGTGATAGGGAAGAAGCCAGAGAAAAAAGAAGAGACTTCTTGTGCAGGAGGGACAGAGGGCAGATTGCAAGCATGCTGAGTTTTCTAGAGTCCAAAAGGGAAAGAGAGGAAAGGTTGAACCTTGTAGATCCACATCTAAATTCCAACCACCAACCCTGTGAAACAGCATTTGACTTGGTGCAGCCCTTCATCCACCTCTATAAAGATCTCAGAAACAATTATGGTTTGCAAAATATTACAGAAAGCTTTACTCCAAAGAATGGGATAACACAACATTGGTGGAGAGGCAGTCTCTCACCATCCCCACCACAGTTGAGGCACCATGAAGCAAATCCTGGAGCACAAGCGTGCATGGACACAAACATTTGGTGATCACCCCAGAAGCTGAGGTTTGTGCATATACAGGTCCTGGAAGCAGTCATCTATAAGCATAATCTTACAGGACAACTTTCCACATTTTACTGAAGGGAAATGGTGCTTCCACCACCAGGTGGCTTCCTTATACCGCCAATGAAATCTCGACCCGCAGGCTTGTCATCAGAGAAGATGTCACTGCCAGACAGCTCCTTGAGCTTAGCCTGACTGAGATTCTTCTCTGATGAGGCTAGAGCATTCTCTTCACTGAAGATGTCATGTCCTGAAAGCTCAGCCTTCTTCTGATCATGCAACTTCCGAGCAGCTGAATCACTCTCATCATCTATTGGGCCAAAAGAGATTTGGCAACGACCACCTGCAGGATTGGAGACTTTCACAGATGTATGCACATTCCGAGGCGGTGGTGCTGCTTCATCAGCTGCAGGTGCCTTTGTCTCAACTTCCCTCCTAAACTCCAGAGCTCGAGAAGATGATCTTGGTGAGGAGTCTGGGGATGGAGGACCAAAAATGTTGCTGCCAACTAGTTCCTTGGCTTTTGCATTTGAGAAAATCCGGCGGTATGCAAGATCATCCGTGGTTTCAACTGTTCCACTCAGCTCTTTCTGCTTTGCTACTTCTGGAACTGTAACTGCCTTCTTTGGTGATACGCAATCTTCCCCGCCACCAAACGAGATCTGGCTTACTCCACCAGCCGGCTGATGGCAGCACCGAACCCTAGTATTGTCCATAGCTGCTGTACCATCGCCGCCATCACCAGCAGGAAAAATGCCACTCCCGTACATTTCTCTTTTCTTTAAATCTGAACCAGGTCTTCTCTTGAGCAGAGCATCAGCTTCTTCCGCCGACAAGTGTTCACCAAATGTGATAGTGCTGATTCCCCCCGCAGGCTGTTGCATGCGGACGGCAGGACGGCCTACAGGACTGCCATTATTGCAAGTAGTGTGATCGGCAGAAGAAGAAGAAGAAGAAGACGGAAACGCATTGCTATGACGCACCGGAACAGGAGGAGACCCGCGAGTAAGATCGGGGCCCTCTGACCAGCTGAACAGATCGAATGTCGTCGCTCCTCCTGGGGGCATTGCACCTCTCCTGCTTGATGTCGGGATCCCATTCTCAACAGACATGATGATGATGATGATGATTCAGACTTGTTTTTCCTTTTCCTCTTCCGTTCCCTCTCTCTTGACGTTCCGCTTCCACCGGCTTCTTCAACTCTTTCTTCACTGCTTCTTCGAACTTCAGAACAAAAGAAAACACAGTCAGGAGCTTATTGTTCTCACAAATACATAAATGCTTACCAAACGCGCGACCTCCCTCCCCGCAACAAACACGATCAACAACCTGCACAATCCCTAACACCAATCTGCAAACCTTCTGAGAAAGCAACTCCGAGTCTAAGTCAAGGTTCTCTCTCTCTCTCTCTCTCTCTCTCTCTCTCTCTCTCTCTCCGCTTTCTTTTGTCACTTCTTCAGAATTTTTGGTATTTCCAAAACCACGAACACGCCAAGCTCCCGAAATCAGAGACAAAAATAGACTCGCACCCGCGATGACTATTGAAACTCGAGATCAAAGACCGCGAACGCAGCAGGGGCAGCAACAACGAACCCAAGCTAAGCTCTGCAACGGCGTCGAAGACAACAACGGTCTGTCTTCCTGACACTCCCATACTAGTGACAGGCTCAAGTCACGTTCCATAATGGAACTGACAGGCTCAAGTAACATTCCAGATTGGAACTGACAGACTCAAGTGACGATATTTGATGGAACGACGTTTCTTTTGTTTCTTCTCTTCAGAATGGCCCCTAGAAACGTACCAATAATCATGGTCTGGCGTACCAGAATGTGCTCCCCTGCTCGGCTGATCATTTATGAACTCAAATTATCCATGATTATTATTAGCCTATAATTGTCTTCTGGATTTTTCTTTTTCTTCCAAAACTGTAATTTTAAAAAATCAATCCTGACTCCAAAAATCACATTCTAAAAAATAAATGGTTTTTTAAATATCTCTTTTCTTTTCCATAATTAAAAAAATCATTTTGATATGTGGTTTTTCTTAATTGTGGGTAAATTTGTGAAGGGAAAGTTTCATGACTCCCATAGGCTACTGGTGACAGGCTCCAGTAATATTCCAGAGTGGAACTGACAGACTCGAGTGACGAGATCTGGTGGAACATCTATTTATTCTCGTCAGAATGCCCTCTGGAAATATAATAATCATGGTCTGCGTGCCAGAATGTCCCGCTGATCAATTATAGGCGTAATCAACCATTTATTCTCTTCAGAATGCCCACTGAAAACATATTAATCATGTTCTGTGTAGCAGAATGTCCCCCCTGCTCGGCTGATCATTTATAGACGCAATTATCCATAATTATAAAAGCCTATTATAATTGTCCTCTAGATTTTTCTACCAGAACTGTAAATAAAAATCAATCCTGGTTCCTAAAAACATGTCGAAAAAATCAAAGGGTTTTTCAAACTATGTTTTAAAAAATCAATGAGTTTTAGATTTTTTTTTAAAAAATCAAGGACTTAATTTTTTTTATTAAATCCTGCAAAAAAAATCCTATTTTTTTATAATTCAAAAAAACATTTTGATCTGTAGTTTCAAAATTGGAGGTAAATTTGTAAATGGAAATTATAGAAATTTGTAAAGACAAAATATTATCAACAGATCTCTTGGATGCTGAAAAACCAGATCCTGGAATTGGAGGTCTCATTATTGAGATGTCGAAAATGATGATAATAATTAAATTGAATTTGTAGTCTTATTTATTTATTTATTTATATTATTATATAACACTTTATAGTGATACCAAAAGGGAAAAACATTAGCAAATTAGAAATAGTAATGCTAGGTAATCAAGAAACATGTAAACCAATTGGCCTTGGAAATTGGCTCATGTGATACACCATTAGAGTTTATGCAAAACCAAACACACCATGTTATTATAAAAGTCAAATTAATGCAACAAAAATTGAAAATTGAATTGATAATTTTTTAAAAGAAATGAATTGAATTTATTTTTTTTTAAAGCAATAAATTGAAATAGAAAATATCGCATGATTTTGCCATACACTTATGTAATATGAATTCAGGTTTCTAGAAATTGTTTGATATGTTGGTATAGTATGAAATGACAATATAAGGGCATGAGAAACTCTTTATACACATGAAAAATAATAATAATAATTTGAGGTACTAGATACAATGATGACAAATAAAATTAATCCTATAATTCATAATTTTAGCTAGTGAAACTACTGCCCCTTGGCCATGGCCAGGTCTATGATTTGGGATTCATCCTATTGTTGCAAGGAAAATGTCTTACCATTTCAAATAATTGAACTTTGTGCCTTAAAATATGTGAAAAATATTTAATACAACAATCAAATACTTTCTCACTACAAATAAAAAAAAGAGAATAACATGTTTTGTTTAAATCAATTCAACACTTTGATAAGAAAATCTAACTTTGAATTTGGCTATTGTTGTGTTTGCAATGAAAAGAAATTTATACCTAATGATATATGAACTAATAATATGTGATACCTCAGATTTTCATTCTGATTTAAAATATATGTACATTTATTCAGAATGAATTTTAAATATCATTTTGAAAATGATCTTGAATTTATACAAAAGAATTATCAAGCAATACAAACATGTACAACAAGAATTGGATGGACTTTGTTAGCAAAAGAAAGTACTTCAACAACTAAACGTCAATTTTCTATATGTATAACTAGTTATGTCCTTTTAAAATATAATAAAGTACCAAAACTTTTGGGGGGACACTAGTAGAAAAAATAAAAAATATGTGAGTAAAAATATAAGGTGCAATACATTCGTTATTGGGTAAAAAATAAAATTTAATTAGTTTTTAAAATAAGTTACTTTTTATTCAAATAAATAATTTAATTATAATATATATGGTATGTAATAATCTGAAATAATGGAGTATAATTATTACATATTTAAAATTTAAATAATAATAAGGTGATAAAAATAGGTTGGACAATTATCTAATACCCTCATTAAAAATTGTCGTTTGACATGCTTAGATCCCAAACTTTACATTAAGTGTCCCCCTTGGGCAAAACTTGCATTAACTAATGGCTTATGGATTAGCATCACACCACCAATGTTAGCAAAATTAACAATGGTGAAAGAAACCTTAATAGCACATTATTGTTGTTGTACCATATTAGTTAAATTAATACATACTAACAATGGAGGAATAACATGCCAACATGCACTCAAATAAAATATATTAAATTTTGTACAAAATCTTGAAAGTGTAATAAAACTTTTAAACAGAGTGCCATCATCATTAAAATCATTGATTGATACCATTGTGATACATTTTGTTGGAAGTTCATAACCACCTATAAAACTAATCAAAAATTGTGAACTATAATATGTATGTAAATATATTGACATCAATAAGAAAATATGATAAAACTAAACATGTCATAGAAACATTAGGTCTAATAAACTTTGATGGCATAAACGTATGTTGTGTGCTCCAATGTTGATGCCTACAACTATCGTTGTCACCACATTTACAACACATAACATATAAATACCCTAAATAGTACACCACATCCAAATCACCCCCCTATCTAGGGTTAAAGTCCCTTTAAGCCAAATAAAATTACATAACTACCTATTGAGAATCCACCATGGATGAATGCTATGGTTCCAGGGTAAAATGACCATTAAGTGAGGTGCAATTGTGAACCCCATTGTTAGTCATTTAGCTATAATCCTTCAAATCCCCAACCAAATGTAAATCATTATGAAAGAAAACTTTAGGTTAGTTCTACTATGTGACCTTAAAAACTTAGGTCTATTGGGTGCATTGAAGGCAAAACCATTTGCCAATTGGCATTTCTTCCATTGGTGGCATGAAACATTCCATATGCCAACCTTGAGAACAATTATCACAAATTAACATGGTGGTTACTTTTGAAAATTGCCCACACCACATACATCATAGGCCAAGAATAATTGTTGCCTAAGTCTTTTTTGTCCTTAGTGGTACACCTTAAAGAGTTTTGGACCCCAAACAATAAAAAATATGGTGAAAAGGATGCAAGGGAAACCTATCAACTAAATCTATACCCCATGATTAACCATGGTAATTATAAATCTTAATATCAAGTATGGCCTTTTTGGAGGCCATATTTTCATTAGCCATTTTTGGAGTCCTTCACTGTTTACACCATTTGTTCAATTAACCCATCTACTTCAAAATGGTCTCGTGAAGCGGTATAATGATCAATTAATGCTTTCTCACATAACTCGTGGAATTCCCCATGAAATTTGGTGCCTTCGTAAGTGAAAACTTTAGCTTGAACCCCAAATTTATTGAATATGGTATCCAAAAATGCATATGCAACACCTTCACTACTACAATTTAGCAATGACACCAACTCCAACCACTTTGAAAAATGTTTAATCACAATCAAAACATATTGATTATGTCAAAGTGTTAAGGTAAGTGGGTTGATTAGGGGCTGATGAAAACCTAGCCTTCAATTTTTGAAAGGCATGCTCTTATTCCTCACCCCAAACAAACTCTTAATCGATTTGCATCAACCTAGTCAAAGGTTTAACAACATTGTTAAAACTTTTGACAAACTTTCAATAATAATTACACAAGCTTAAAAAGGCTCATAATCGGCTAACAAATTTGATGGTTGGGGAACTTATGAAATGGACTCAATCTTGGCCTTTTGAACCCCCAATCCACCATGATAATTCATGTGACCTAGGTATTCCACCTAAGTTTGAAAAAATCGACATTTGTCTAGATGAAGCTTAAGGTTATGTTACTTAAATCTTCCAAACACTTCCTACAAATGATGCATATATCCTCTGGTGTTAAGCTGAAAACAATGATGTCATCAATATAACATTTACCAAAACTTGCCAACACCTGATCCATAATTCTTTGGAATTCTTTAAGAGCACTCTTCAAACCAAATAGCAAAAACTTCCATTGGTATCGACAATCCTTCCAATGATGATCAATACCCCAAAATGTCGTCTTGACTTTGTCACCCTCCTTTAATGGCAATTGATGGTAATTAGAATGTAGGTCCAAAGTACTAAAAACCATGACCTGTCTAAGGGCATCAAATATCTCTTCTAGTAATGACATGGCATACTTGTCTGAACAAGTTCATTTATTCACCAATTAGTAATCCCCACACATGTGGCATTCAATCCAACTACCAAAAATATCTTTCTTTGTTGGCATCACAATCACTAAGAAATATTCACCTCTAAATAGTTCCACCAAGCTAGCATCCAACAATTCTGATGTTTGAATTTGTACCAAGGCCCTTTCCACCTCACTAAACATGTAAGGTCATGATCGAAAAATTGGAGTATCATCCTCCAATATGATGCAAACGTCCTATCCTTTCAATTGTCCCAATTCCTTCAAACTAAAGGCAAATCATCTAACATGATCTTGCAACAACCCAAATTGAAAATCCAGGTGAGGTAATTAATATCCATAACTTACCCAAAAATTTGTCTATGAGCTCCTTTGGAAATGTTAGGCATAGTTGGGGTGCCGATATGGAAGCTCATAGCCCGTTCCTTCTCATCTATATTAGGCTCTCCATCTTGGATGTATGGGAGTCCCAAACTAAGCCTAGGTTGCCATCATGAAATGCACATGAGCGCATAAAAAACTTAAGAAAGTGGGTAAGGCTACTCGTGGGAGGCCAACTTTATTAACCACAACTAATGGTGGTTGACCTTCATGGCGAACTACAAAAGATTGGCATCTTAAATCTAATATGTCATCCACTAAACATGTGGGTGGCCGAGGGATGAGCTCATATGCATGCCAAATCACTTCTGGTGATGCCATGTTAATCCAAATCCATTGGAATCGATGAACTAATAACTACAACATCCACCTACATTGGCTCACCAAACCAAACCTTGATTTATTGTCATGCTATCAAAATAGTTGACCGAGAATTTCCCAATGGTGGAACATTCTTCAACAAGTATGCACATGGGTGCATTTGTGATGTCTAAATGTGTTGAAGAATGTAGATTCACTCCCAAAATAATGTTGATCTAGGGTCGAAAAGTTCATGGCCAATACAAGGTTGTGAAAGACCCTAACATGGTGATCTTGAAATGGGCCCAATCCTAGTCAAATTTGGTGCCTTGAGCAACTTGATGTTAATTGGTAAAGAATGTTGGTAACCCTAAATTGTTGATGTGGGCAACAACATAGGATGTTGTTGTTGTAACATCATATCATGATGCACGGAAGTTTACCAAGCTTGTGGATCCCTCTCTGCATAATGGTACCATTGCACACAAATCCCTGATTGCAACATTGCAGCTAGGCCATAATTAATGGCTCCAAATAGCTCTTGAATAGGCATATCCCATCCTTGGGAATATGCCATTGAATAACCATAGTATCAAATGGACTCAACCTTGATGGCCCATTACCAACATCCATGAATGATTATGGGCTTGGTGATAGCAAAATGTGCGAAGCCTAATAAAACCACACCTTCAACCAATATGTCACAGGAGACCATTACTTAGGGTTGCATTATAATGTAGTCTGCTAAATTGTTGGGATTAACTTGGATCACAATCTCTTGTTTGGTTAACCTTCGAACCTTTTCCGACCCACCCATGTATGTCAAAATTTGATATGGACATGGGTCAAAATCAACATAAGTTAATCCAAAACCTTCAATAACAACTTTGCCCAACATTAATGGTCAAACATTGAAATCCAACAACATTGTGTGGGGCCAGTATCGATGTGATGATGCCCCTCTCAATTGAAAAAATTCCTTCCTCATTATGCACCACCATGACATTAAGAATAAAACTAGCTTGATCAATGGCTAGTTACACTAAAAAGTCATGAAGTTTGGCAACGACCGCATGTTGGGATTCAGGTTGAACCTTGGGTATCTTAATGTGGTTAGCTTCACAAACTACATGGGGACTTGTGGGAGGTACAAAAATGTCCTCCATCCTAAATACCACATTTGTTGTTTCTCCACTTTCGCAGAATGAGGCTGCCAAATGAAACACAACCACTTGTTGAATACATAAAATGGTCAATGTCTCAATAAAAAACAATGGTGCCTAACACACTGCTTTGGCCGTCCCCATTAAACTTGTGGGTGATTTGGACCTAGGAATATAATTAAGCACCTTCTTTAGCACCCCATTAGAAGTTGACAACCCCATAAAATTAGGCACATTGTTTGTCAATAGAAATGACTATAAGAACTACACTTAGTGTTGAACCTTACCACACTGAGGATTCAATATCTCATTAGCACCTCATGGTTTTGGCACACGAGCACTAACCTTTGTCATTAATGTAGTTGTCGAAATCATTTCATTAAAATGTGAAATCATAACTTGGTTTCCATCATTTGTTGTCCATGACCCATGATTTCTTAACATATGTGGCATAACTTCATTTAGTGCCATTGATCGTAAGAAATAAATCCCACTAAAGAATCATGAATTGGCATCTAAACCATATGATTGGCCATTTTCCTAATCTTTGACCTTTATTGACCCAAATGCATTGGATTTCACTTGGGGCACCATGCTTGTGACTAAGGTCTCTTATCACTCAAACCTAATGACACACCCCCAAATTCCTTGATAGACTTCACTACAAATCCAAGGTGAAAACATTGAAAGGATAAGGAGTTGGGGTACGTTCCTTGGCTCATAGCACTTCGGGGGTAGAAGGGTGTGTTGGAGTTCCGGGATGGGGACTAGGACGAATGACAAGCACGTCAATTATTCACACAGACCTGTACAAACTAAGTAACAAGTTAGTTAATGCATAATTGGAACACTTTTGGTGCACAGACGAACCACGAGCAAACATGGAGTCACAAAACTCACCATGGCCCAAACTTGGGGGAAGCCACCACCTTCCCCTTTATATTATTCTCTATGCCTAGTCACGGGGCCTACACCTAAATGTCAATTTGTCTTCTGACTCCCAAGTTGGCAGTCTCGAAATTCTCGAAATTGGGACTTTTGCAATTTTGGAGGCCCATAACTTCTTGTGAAAACCTCCAATTGAGGTGAGGTCTAAAGGAAAGTTGTATCCCTTGTCGAGAGATTTCCAACGATATGTGGCATGCCACATGCGCACAAGTAAATTAGGGTGATTTTCAACTTTTAATGGTTGGGAGTCAAATTGGCAATTTGACTCTTGACCCTTCTTTTGGCCATAACTTATGTTTTAAGTACCCAAATGAGTCATGCGAGCCCATTTTAGACATCTAAATTCCAAGAGATTTCCAACAATATAAGAAACTTTTCAATCCAATGAATTTTGACCCCTGTAATTGCTTTCTAAAAATTTGGGAGTCCATCGAGACTCCAACTCCCAAAGTGGGAACTCATTTGGGAGTGTGGGGGTTCATTTCTTCACACTCTCCTACACTCCCAGAAGCATGAAATGTGACTCCCAGTTTTCACTTTTGCCCGCAGTTTTGCAAGCCCTTGCTTTAGTCACGAGCCTAAGGCTAAGGTTGCGACATCTAGCCTCCATGATGTTGGGTTGGCCTTGAGCTAGTTTGAAGGTCAACCCCTTGTTGGTTGCATATTTCCCCTTATAACCTTTCCCACAACTTTGGCCCTTATTGGCATTAATATTTTGGGACTAGCC
>Ga0209611_10006082_pt1 | contig 19941 bp, 7 predicted proteins | sample S1TSphgellanicum_3_FD_187693 | JGI IMG/M metagenome (GOLD analysis project Ga0209611, IMG submission 187693) | Host-associated microbial communities from peat moss isolated from Minnesota, USA - S1T2_Fc - Sphagnum magellanicum MG (SPAdes) (version 2) | ecosystem: Host-associated > Plants > Peat...
TAGGATCTCAAAATTCTGCCCGGAGACTTGTTAGTTGGGCGACGAACTGAATGAATCCAGATAAGCATATCTCCCTCCAAATTGGGACCTGGGAAGAAGACTTCTGTATTTGTTTCGGGATCTCGAATTTGTGAAGAGGATAATACAAGAGACAAGAGACAGGCCTATCCCGACGGAGAAGACGACGCTCGCTGCTCTGCTCTGCGCTCCCACCGCTTGCGATGCTTTTTGGCGATGGCGGATCGCTCGATTTTCCTTCCTTCCAGGTAAGTAATGACGCACAAAAGCCTCACTCCCGTACTGACGCCTTGTCCTTCCATTCTTTACGATGTGCATCGCAGGTGGGAAGAAACTTTTAGAGCTTTTGATGGAGTTTTCACGAAACTCTGCTAGTACTAACTTGAGAAGCTAGCTTTAAGAGGGAAAGAATTAGAAGAGAGTCGGAAGCGAGAGAAAGAGAGAGAGCGACCGAGAATCCAGAGTCGGGAGAGAGAGAGAGAAAGAGAGGGAAAGCGAAAGAGAGAGGACGAGATAAGTTCATGTCAAGTTCTTGACTGAGTAATTTGCGGGAGGAGGACCATTTTAGGAGGACGCTAGAGCAAATGCAGTGAGGGAATTTTGAACATCAATGCGAAGAGGAAGTAGTTCGTGCCTTAGAGAATTTTCGATTCGTTACTATGTGCATTGCATGTGGGAAGAAACGGGAGAGCTTTTGATGGAGTTTTGACGAAACTGTGCTAGTATTTGAGAATGTAGCTTTGAGAGGGGGAGGATTAGAAAAGAATCCAGAGAGAGAGACCGAGAATCCAGAGTCCTTGTGGGAGGAACATTTTGTAGGACGCTAGATGAGATGCAAGAGAGAATTTGAACATCACGGCGAGGAGGAGTTCGTTGTCTTAGAATATCAGAAGCCGTAGGAAGGTCAAGGTGGCTCGATGAAGAAGCTTGCTTTCTCACTCTCAAGTGTGACAAGATTGTTCTTATCATTTTCTTGGCTCCCGGTGACAACTGTCGTGCCAGTAGTCTTCTTCTAGGCAAGAGAGAGAAAGAGAGATTGAAGATGTGAATTGATGATGGCATTCTTGCAATAGTATCTTTGCAAACATATATATATGTGCTACATCTTTTCTGATTTTAGTATGTGGCAATTTTGTGCAGACTTGTTTGTCATCTGTCAATCTGGCAGAGTTTATGAACCACAATGTGAGTACCTGTAGCACCACAGTTGTGTGGAGAAGGGCTAGCCTTGATACTGTATAAGAAAAGGGGGATGCATCAACAAGAAATGAAGATATGGCAGGTGCCATTGCATCTGCTGGCATAGGATCAGTGAGTAGACATAAAGAGCAAAATTGGTTTCCTGGGGAAAGATCTGGCTGTTCCTGGATACTTCCAATCACTATGTATGAAATGCAGTCGTTGCAGCTGCTGTCACAAGCTGGCTGGAGCAGAGCAAGCACAAGACCAGAGTTTGCTGGGATGGCTATGTGGCATTACGGAGCTCAAAAGCAGATTTGTCTTGCTTCTTATTTCACTCCCAAGCTTTCAGAAAGCAGAAAATTGCCCAGTTTTCTGGAGAAGAAAAACGTTTATCATGGAGGGACTGTCTGTGTCCAAATTTGGTCTCAGGCTGTATTGATAGAGGAGGTTGCCCCTATGTTTGTGGCATGCTGGTCTGAGAAAGCAGACAAAGCACCAAGGGAGGCAGGAGGTGTGGGGAAGCCAGCTGCAAGACAGGTGACACTTCTGTCAGCAAACATAAAATTGGGCAAGGACAAACTGGATGTGGTGGGTCCAAGGAAAGTCAAGGCAGTGGTGACCGAAGTGAAGATGATGGATGAACATGTGGGTCGAAGCCTTGAAGCAATGGGAGTCCGTAGCACAGCCCTGGCAAAGTGTGTGGAGCAGGGGGCTGGCATGACTGAAGAGCAGATTGCAGAGTGGATAAGCACTCTTCAGCACCTAGGGCTGGAGCATGCTGACATTGTGCTGGTAGTGGGTAAGGATTCAGGTGTGCTGCGGGCAGAGACCACCAATGTAAGGCGGGTTTGGCACTATCTGATGGACAGCTTAGGCCTTGATCGTGATACATTGGTGAGCATGTGTTTACAGTGGCCGAGACTCTTGCTTTGCACAGAACAGCAGATCAGGGACTTGAGAAATTACCTTCTGTCAGTGGGCATAAGTGCCAATGAGGTGCCAGTTATATTAGCAAGCCGGCCTCAACTTCTCGGTCATCCCATAGAACGCATCCAGCACAATGTGCAGTGCCTGCTGGTTGCAGGTGTTCAACCTGATGAACTTGCACGCATTCTGAAGAAGGTGCCAGAACTGTTCTCAGATGTGACAAAGAAGAATCTCAAGGCCAAACTAGACTTTTTGTTGAGTGCAGGCTTAGGTACAGGCTTAGGCAAGGCAGTGGCAAGGCGGCCAAATATCCTGAACTATGATCTAGACAGTATGAAAGCCACAGTGGAATATCTACAGAGCTTGATGTGCCCACGTGATGTGGCAAAGTTGGTCAAACGTTATGCTGAAGTGTTGGTGCTGGACCCCAAACGCAAAATGTTGCCAATTATCAACTATCTGCTTACTCTTGGTGTAAAGAAAGAAGACCTTGGGAAAGTAATTTTGCGGCGACCACAGCTGCTGGGCTACACAATTCCAGGCCTGGAGCCTACAGTGGACTACCTTCTCGAGCTTGGTGTCAAGCCTGAGATGTTGGGCAAAGTTATCACTACCTCTCCCCAGGTCTTTCTCTCCCTGGGAACAGGCTAAAATTGTTTTATCTGTTTACACCCTAGCTAAATCCAGACTAATTGACACTATGTTAAGGGAGGTGGGGCATATTGTTGTCAACCAAATTGTTGTCCACCAAGTTCTGATGTGTAAATGGACATGGGGAGGGATGATAGGTGCTTACATTGAATGTGGAGGAAAAGCTGAAACCAGTAGTGGAATTCTTCCAAAGCATGGGTTTGGACAGAGAGCGTGACATGGAGATGCTATTATTGCGCAATGCCCAGATTATGTGCTGCAGCATTGAGAAAAACCTACGCCCAAAGTTTACCTTCTTCAAGGACATTGGTCTCAGTGAATCTGCCATATCCAACATGATTGTTCTCTTCCCCTCCATGCTGGGCCAGAGCATTGAGGGTTCCCTTGCCCCTAAGTATGAGTTTCTTGTCAATGAAATGCAACGCTCCATCAACGAAGTGGTTGACTTTCCTCAGGCAAGCACAAAACTCCTGATCATCTTTAGGCATCTGTTTCATTTTCCCCTTTGTGACCAGGGATTAATCTGGAAGGTTGGCTGTGCAGTATTTTGGCTACAGTCTTGACAACCGGATAAAACCACGGTATGAGAAGCTGAAAGACAAAGCTATATCTCCCAGCCTTGCATCAATGTTGGCATGTGTGGATTGTGATTTTGATGCCCGATACATGTCGAATCATTCCCCAAGTCGGGTACCATATAAATCACGGAGTAAAATTGGAAGGTCATCTGATTAGGTTGCCTGCAACCAGCTTGGGCACTGCCATTTTATGTGGATGTCTTGGCAGGTGTCCATTTGGAAAAGCATTTCTTAGTACTCATCAGACATGTTAGTTGCAAAGTTTATGTTCCTGACATAACAGAGGTCCCTTCCTCTACAGTTGAATCATGAAGTCACTGTTCACTGCGGAGTGGGAAGTCCTGTTTGGCTAAGATCTGATCCAACACTGAGATGCCTTATTCTTAATTCTACTTTCCTGTATTTGCTGAAGACAATCTCTTTGGCAACCCATTGTGTAAACCCTGTCCATTAATTTTGACCATTACTGTAGGAAACTTATTTGGGACTTTTCTGATATGTCAGTACAGTCCATTCTTGTTTGCATGAAGGATGGACTCATCCTTGCATGTGTCTCAGGCTCTGCTGAAAATTACTCAGCTCTAGTGTTCAAGAATCAGGAAGTCAGAAATAAATTTGAATGTGCCTTTACTTGATTTTGAGCTTGGTATCAGTTTTCCCAGTGTTTCATTCATTTTGTTGCTAGGAGCTGGCAAAAGTGCACCATTCAGATCATTCAGCTCACCAACTTCAGAGTTGAAGTAGTGCATGCCTTTTCAGGGGTACTGAATTCTAGCATCAGGTGCCTTTTTCCCCTTTACACACTGGATTGTCCTAGGAATCAGGAATGCTTATACATTGAGTGAAATCTGGAAAGTGTTCGTGTTGCATTTGCAACTTTGCAAGCACATTTTTTTGGTGACATTGCATAAAGGTGTGGAATTCTTCAGCAATCATCTTGCATATCATATTAACTACAATTCATATCTGATTCTTTTGAGTGAAACATGTCTGATTCAGTTTGTTGATCTCCACTGTTTGCATGACTTGGTGTTGCTCAGCTGCTAGGCCAAAGCATGTAGGTAGGTAAGGTACACATCAGTTCTTGAAAAGCACAGAGAGCTTCAATATGCACATTTAAAAAAGGATCAGACACAATATAAAATTACAATCAGTGACTTCCTTATTTGACTTGAGGATATGAGAGAGAAACAATGGTTTCCAAAACCAAGAGAAAGTAAACACTTCATGATGAAGAGAATCTAACTCATGACTCAAGTCACTCTTTGGTTCATTTGAATGACTTGTTGTTTGTCCTTCTTAGCAGCAACAGCATTGTCCATGATGGAAGGAGAGACTGAATGAAGAAGAAAGTGAAATACCTGAAAGAGGCCCTTTTTGTGCATAACCACAGATGGATAATTTGTGGCATGTGAAATGCATTTTGTCAGAGTCATAGCTCAGGATTCTATGACTTACAAACTTCAAAAGTTTGTGAAAACAAATTGCTGCAACGATGCAGGGTTCTGATGCAGGGTTCTGAATGAATTTCAATAAGGATCATATCAATTAATGATCTAATGCTACTGGTTGTGCCTTCTTGAGTCTTAAAACCCATTAAGCACAGACTTGGTAGGATTTAGCAAGCAAAATAGTTTAGAAAAAAAATTCCTCACTATAACTGGACTGCATTCTGCTGCCATATGCTCTTGGATCCATAACTTTGGACTGAACCTAAAGATCACAAGCAATAGACCAAGTTAAAATGCCTTCTGTAGAGACAAGCTGATTTCCCTTATCAATACAATCTTGCAACCTAACCACCATGCAAATTGCACTGGATATGCTTCATTGCACAAACATGTTCTTTGCTGCCTGATGACAATTATATGGATCTCTGGAGGTGTAGAAATAACTCATGCAGAGAACTTTCACCAATTAAAATTTCTCCATGTTTGCAGCAGCAAGCATTACACTGGACTCAGGTTTCTATGGACCTGGCATGTAAAAACTGTGATCATGACAATAGTCTTTACCATAAAAGCAGAGTGTTAAGTCCATGGATTCATGGCCAATCTTGCAGGAGGTTGTGTGATCACATCTGGCCACCTTGGTAGCGTGCAATCTAGCTAACTATAACAGGAATCATGAGGTCAATCTGTCATGTTAAGGTTTGGAACCAAGGAACTTTTTCAAGTCCTTGGGTGAAGATACAAGCAGTTCTGTTGCCCTAGCAATGCTCATCAGAACATATCCACCTCTGGAAGTTATGGAGGCAGTAGCCATGGGGTGTGAAGAAATGCTAACTTGCTTGCTTGCAGACACTGTCTTCCATTTCTTGAAGGACCTCCTTCTGCTTATTGTCAGCTGTCATCTCCCAGAATACTCTTCAGACGGCATGATACATAGCACTTGCAGATCCCCACAGCATGAATTCCAACTTCATTGCAGCCCACAAAGTTTGTCATTAGCAAATGATACCAGTTTGATAAAAGAAAAACAAAAGCTATACAGCTGATGTATCATCTCCTTCTCTGTCCTTCACTACCCATTCAAGAAACTGGACAAAACAAAAGATCTATTTCAGTCGTGCAAGAATAATGATAAAGAGTGCAGCTTGATTTGCAACCAACCTTATGCCCAGCATTTTTTAAGATTTAAGGGCCAACAGGTGTCAATGTATCACCAGTCACACTTGGGCATAGCCATGGTTTCTTGCCTCCTCCAGTTTATTATGGTCATCTTATTGTCCATGTTGTTCTCTTCTACCTAACCCCCCAACTCTCTGCTTCTTTCAAGGCAATAAAGGGGCATCAATAGTCAGTTTTTCTGCTGTGGGCTTCTGACGTGATTTGAAAGAGAGTCCACCAGGAGGTGATGGGGAAAGCTCTAATGGAAGAGCAGGGACCTCTGCAACCCCTGACAAGATCTTGACAATCTCTTCCATGTTGGGTCGTGTTGCAGGCAATCTCTGCAGGCAGAGCAGAGCTACTATGATGCACATGTTAGCTTCATTGGCAGAGAAAGCTCCTTGCAAGGCTGGATCTACCAAATCCAATGTGTTGCCAGTTTGTGCCAGGGATCGTGTCCATGATATGAGATTGGCCCGCTCAAAATCTGTGAAGGGTGACGCATTGACCTGCAGTGGCCGTCGTCCGGATATAAGGACCAGCAGCAAAACACCAAAGCTGTAAACATCACTCTTCTCAGACAAGATCCCACCTCCACCATACTCTGGTGCCACATAGCATATTGTTCCTCGCATACTAGGAGTGCTACATACACCCCGGCCAAAAAAGTCCCCACTCCACCACTCCCTACTTCGAGACCTGCGTCTGTTGCCCTCCCATTGAGCTTTCTGTTGCTTGCTCTGGCTTGGCTCTCCACTAAATTCACCAATAGACTTGTTCCTTCCATGTCGTTCTTTTGGATCATGGCTTTTGAGACCAAGGTCTTCAACATTGTCATCTTTTGAAAACCTCCCCTTCTTGAGCTCCTTGCATTTGCTACTCAACTCATCACAATACTCATCCCTCCACCATTCTCTGCCCTTTGATTTTTCCCTCTCCACCTTCTTCTTATCTTCTTTGTTCAACTCTCCAATGATGTTGCCAATCCATTCAGAGCTGTTTGATCTGTGTCGACAGGAAGCTTTCCTTTGTTTTTCAGTTTGAGCACCCTCATGTGTGAGCTCACTATTTCTATCACCCTGCTGCTCCTTCAGTGACCCATCTTTGCTCTTTGGCACTTTCTTGTTTTCACCTGCCCTCCAATCAAAGATGTAGTCTTTCATGCCAAGTTCTCCTCCAATGCTTTCCTGTTTCCACCACCAGTCTCGACTCCATGACCTTTGCCCCCTCTTCTCTTTCACCTTAGTCACTGATGACAAGTGCACCTCCTTACTGCTTTCACCACTTATATCCAAGTCAGGCTGTGAAGGACTGATAGTGCTCCATCCTTCACCTTCCCCTTCTTCAGTGCCAAATGCAGTTGCTGCCCTTGACTCCTCTGTAGGGGTTCCCTCCTTGCTTGTTGCAATGCTCTTGTCTACATCCTCACCATCCTCTGCACTTTCAAAATTTTCTGACTCAATGTCCAATCTGATCTCTTCACAAGATACAGGGGACTCTATTGCTGCAATGGCTGGCTTCTGGATATTCTCTAATCCCATTCCTTCACTATCTGCAGCTAGGTTAGAAACTCTAACATGTGAGGAGACAGCAACATGGTCAGTGTCAGGGAGCTGCTGTTCCCCTGCTAGTGCTGTCTTGCTTATGGCCATAGCCTCCTCCTTTTCCACCCTCTTCATCTCAGCTTCTTTTCTCCTGCGTTGGCGACGAGCACGATCTCGTGCCATGCGCTCATAACGAATACGCTCCCTTTCAATTGACTCTAGAATAGCCTCCTCATTCAAACCTTCTGGAGCATGCAACTCAGATTTTAGTCTTGAGAGCCCAAAGTCTGCGATCCTTGCTCTGAAGCTGGAGTCCAACAGTATGTTGCTAGGCTTCACATCTCCATGAATGATGGGTGGGTCACACATGAAGTGCAGAAAGCTCAGCCCTTGAGCAGTATCAAGAATGATCTTGAACCTTTTGTCCCAGTCAAGGGCTCCCAGGCCATCTTCATCAAAAAGCACTTCCTGCAAACTCCGGTTTGCCATAAATGTATACACAAGCAGACGATGCTTCCCATTTGCACAGAATCCGAGCAGGTTGACAATGTGTGGGGAATTCACGCGCCCTATAACAGATACCTCATTCTGGAACTCACGCTCACCTTGCAATGACGATACATCAAGCCTCTTTACTGCAACCTCAGTTCCATCAGGCAGGACTCCCTTGTACACACTTCCAAACCCACCCTGCCCCAGTTTCTGAGCATCACTGAACCCAGAGGTGGCTGTCTTCAGTTCTCTGTACGAGAATTTTCGTAGCTTCACAGATGTGTTTGCATCACAAGGACTGGTTTTGCTGGCCCTAAGTCGCTGGTACAAAATCACTGCAATAAGCACCAAGGCAAGGATTGCAAAGAGTCCTCCTGCTAGTGCTAAGCTTAAGATCAATGTCTTGTGGGATGTGGTGCTTCTCCGGCCTACAAATGGAGGTGATGCAACAAGAGGCAGAGCAACTTGTGGTGATATTAAGGGCAGTGTTGAGGAGACATCCAACACCCGCCTTGAAGGCATTGTGGCGAAATGCTCTGACCTTTACATAGGACAATGTGACCCTTCTTTGCTTCCTCTCATATTATGCTTCTCTGGTCACTGCATGGGGCAGGACCTAGGCCCTGCTTGCTGTCACGTTGTTTCTCCCATGAGTCTGGCCAGTCTCTACCAGCAGGATGATCTTATGCAACAATTGCAAAGCCACAAACAAACCTTGACAACTGACCTGGGAGGTGATGATGATCCATGTCTGCAAGATGCAATACAAACATGGTTAAGGAATCTCAAATGCAGTTGCATTGATCCTTTTGCAACATCAAGTCTTCCTCTCATTCTCTTCCAAAACAAACAGATACAACATTGAGGGAAAAGTCCCATTCAAGATCATGAGCTGCAAAGCATACTTATCAACAGACACATACTCCAGTCACCTGAAAAGAAGCTGGAAACAGCAGCAAACCCTAGAAAAGTGTACACATCCTTCCATGACAGGTTCAGTCCAAAAACCCCTCAATGCAAGCAATTCAAAATACTGCCAAATAGTTCTGCATCATCTGAAGAAGAAGACATTCTATTAGAGGAGTTTAGATGCACTCTACAAGAAAGCCTTACCCTTAGGAATTGCAAACTGCAGCTTGACATTCCCACCAACATCTTCTGATAAAGACAGAGGAGACTTGTAACAACAGGCCATGGATTCAACATACATATCCCATACGAACCTCAAAAGCTCCATGCAAACTACATAGAAAGAGGAAACTTGTGGAGATTCTAGACCAGAGCTGAGCGAACAGACAGACCCTAAGTCCCATTATTAGACCAGCAATCATAGCAGCAGAAAAAAAACCCAACCAAACAACAGGGGGAAAGCAGCAGAAGAGGAACCTTTGCAACAAGCCATGAAGAAGAATCGTAAGACACCCATGACAAAAAGTTGAAAGAAAGAAGAAGAAGAATCTCACTCACTGTTGGTTTCTTTTTAGTTCTCGATCTCCTCCTGCCATTAGGTTTTCCAAGAGGTCAGATCCAGTGAAGAGGATTTCACACTCCGAAGAATTGGAAACTGCATCTTTGATCTCGTTTAATTCCCTTCCGCACAGACCCAATACTGAGATGGATCACAAAGACTTTCTTACTAAAATGAACTGTGCAACGACAGTCTCTCACAACTCTAGTACTAATGGACCAACCTCCTCTCTCTCTCTCTCTCTCTCTCTCTCTCTCTCTGTGTGCAAAGTTCTCAAACAGCTGACGAGTACATGGACCTCTTCACACACTCTACTACAGATGTAGCAAATTTGCTTTGCTACAATTCTTCTGCTGGAAGCTAATCATGACGCTGACCAGAAATGAAGAAATGCGCAGAGAGAGCAATTCCTAGAGAGCAATAACATGATTGAGAATGCAGCTATTATCACTACGGCAGGTCATTCTGCAATCTTCTACCAAAGCTTGGGCGGTGGGAAGAATGCAGAAACTAAAGAGCAACAAACAAGCAGATGAGAGAAAAGACAAAAGGATGAAGAAAATGCACGTACAGATAGAGACACAAAGCTACGATTCTTAGAGACGAACATTTTTGATATTGCAGATCTTCTGCCGGCAGCTCATTCTTCATATTACTGGCAGGCCTGGGTAGAGAAAATGCAAAATATTATGAGGAAAAAACACGAAGAAAACAAGGGACACAGAGACAGAAGCGCGCGAGCGAGAACGAGCAAGCGCGCGCGCAGCAGCTGCGCGGTGCTGCGGCTGGCTTTCATCCAGCGCCGTTCGGGTATGTGGACTTGGGCTGTTATCCGCCGGTTATGTCTAACCAGGGATTCCCAGTCCAGGTCTTCTTTTTCTTTCAAATAGCCAAAAAATCTGACTACCTAGCCTAGTGTAAGAGATTCTAGAACACATGACAAATTTGCACATTTTGGGTGGGTAGAGAAAAGAGAGAAGCTGTGAAGTTTTATTATCTATTTATTTATTTGTTGGAAATTGGATTTGCAATGTTTTGGACCATCATCATCATCCAAATGGGATAAGTTTTGGAGGAGGCTCCTGACTCATGATATATGTTTGTTTCTATATATAAACCCAATTTCTAGTCTCCAAGGTATTTAGTATTTGTTTGCTGGCATATAAACTAGGCAGGCACTTTCTTCAAACCAAACCTTTGTCCCATCCCCCCCCCCACACCCCTACCCCTCACTTTTGTTGGACCCTTCTTCCTCATCCATCCACTTTGAAAACCATCCTACAAAAAACATCCATTCATGAGATGAGGTTGGGTTTTCAAAGTTTGCCCATGAAGCAACTTGGGGTTCTGTGTCCCTCTGGTGTAATTGAAGAGGAATAAATGGAAAAAAAATAGCAGGCCTGTAAAACTAAAAAAACCTCCACACATCTTCTGACAATATCTCTGAACTCACAGAAACAAATTTGGACCCATTTGCAGTGGAGCTCTGGAATCTGGATGTGTGATTGAATAGGCAAAAAAAAAACGCTCTCTCTCTTACAGTTTCTTCCAGGAACACACTTGGCACTCTTGAGCCTTCCATGTACTACTACTACTACTACTTATGACACATTTAGAAAAATCTTTGCTTCAAACCTTGAGTTGTACAATGACTTTGAGAGGGATCACTGATGAAGATCAGAGAGACAGAGACAGAAATTGAATTCCACTATTACTCTCTCTTTCTCTCTCTCTCTCTCTGACAAATTGCATTACAACAAAACAGGCATAATTACAACAAACCCATTTGAAAAAAAAAGCACTCAAAATCAAAAAAATCATTATACAACTTCAATCGAGTTCAAACTCTTTGATGACAAAGGTTTTTTCTGCCAAATTGAATGCTCTTTTTAGTAATGGAGGTGGGTGGGGAGGGGCGGGAGTCTAATTGAAATTAAATTTAAGTAATTACTCAATTTGACATTTAATATGCTCTGATCTGAATGAATCACTTGAATACTACTCTTTTGCCCAAGAATTGAGGATATGTTTGTTTAGAGAGTGAGTGAACTCCTAGGATCAATAGTCAAAGATTGACAGATATGGGCCTTTAGTACTACTACTTACAATGGAACTGGGTACAAACAGACATCATGGTAACTTAGTACTGGTTTGGAAAACAGAGAGCACTGCAACTCTGGCTCTGCCATTTTCCATCATTGGACATTTAAGGGTCTTGTACTTCCTGACCAGTGTTGGCTAGTTCTTCTTCCCCTTTTTTTTGAACCAAGTGGAACAAAAAGAACCTCCGGGTATATGAACCGGGTATATGAGTAGCTACAGTTCCCAGTTTTGAGGGATGAACTTCGGAGGTCTTGGTTCTTTTGGTTCTTGGATATGTACATGAGTTTTTTGGCAGTTCCGGTTAATTGGGTGCCTGTTAATACTTGACTAAAGTTATTATTAGGAACATCATCAGGCCCTGGCAAAAGGGTTAACATTATTTGTGCTAAGGTATAAATAGAATTGATTACCTAGGTGTGATTAAGGTTGAGTTTTCTCTGATCCAGTTATGAAGACATGATTACAGATGAATGAAGAGTGGATTATGGCTTAACTCTGGATTATTAAGGTTTGCCAAGTGTACAAGCCCACATATTTAGTTTACTCACCAGAAGAGTGAAAACCTTTTGCAACAATCTTGAACTTAACAAGGGACATCTAAATTTTGTAAAGGATCCACGACAATATGCTTAGTCATACAATTCACTCTTCATATGCACTTGATAGTTGCTCTTGCACTTTGTAAAGTTATATATATGAATTAGTTTGTATGTTGGGATAGGTGAATGAAATGAACTTCTTTATAGAAGAAAATCATTTCATATAATCATCAGTGCATAGCATATAATAGGTTTGCCAAAGATGCAATACTTTGGTTGACTCTCCCCCTTTTTCTCTCTACATTGTTTTGCTTATCAACTCCTTATCACATATTAAACTTATTCATGCAGTTGTGCAAACATGGCATCAAACGCCCATGTTTGCTCAACTCACAATTCATAACTCTAACCCTTAAATGCCCTGACAAAGGGTGAAATTGATTCTTCATCAACAATTGAGCGTGGAACTAATTTCATGTTGAGTTGTTTTACTCATGCAAAAAGTTTGTATGAAATTTATTTTTTCATCACTCTTTTTCTATTTTTTGTTTATAGTTTTTAGTAATGCAAATGCATAGAGGAGTTGTGCATGTAGAGTGCATTAAAAAAGAATGTGCAAGAACTACAAAGGTGGTGGAAGCTACCTTTTTTTCATTATTTTCTTTTTATTTTTTACTTGTAACTATTAGCAGTGCATAGAGCAGTTGTGCACATGAAGTGCATATAGGAAAATGTGCAAGAACCATGAAAGTAGTGAAAAGAATGTGCACAATGAGTGCAAGTTTCAAAAGGGATTAACATGGGGCATGAAAAAAAGTTTAAAGAAACACAAGCCCAACTACATCTTGGAGGGAGCATAAGAGCTTTAAAATGTTGATTGAAATCTATTCAATAACACAAGAACATGGTTTCCAACATGGTCTAAAGCAAGAGCACCAACAAAAGCAACAACACATCTACCTTTTTTTTTAAAAATGAGGTTTAATTCTAGCTACAAAAATGGTGTTAGAATCCATCATTTCCAACACTTCTAAGGAAGGAAAAGTTTTTAATAATTTGTCAATTTGAAAAACTAACACTTTAACAAACATTCATCATCTCGTTGTGATTTTTTTAATGTTTACTCAAAAACAAGTTGTGAAATGTTACAAACCCTAACCATTTCATGGCTTACCCAATCTTTGAAGAAAATGAAGAAATTGGCTCCAAGAAAACCTAAATTTCAACAACCTTCAACCCTGGAACTCATTAACGATAATAAAAGATCTTTGACAACACCAAAATTTGAGGAATCTAAAACCCCAAATCCCATAGCCCAATTTTATTTTTGTGAAACCCTAATGTTTTACTCCCTCCTTTCATTAATGCCTTTGTCATTAAACAAATTGTCATTCAATTGCCCATGGACCTTTCAATGTCGTGACATCTTTGTCATGTAAACAAAATTTGGTTCGGGATTATGGGCAATACCACAACATTGTGAAATTGTGAAATACCACAACTTTTGAAATTGTGAAAGTTAACAATGTTTATTACTATTGCACAATTGTTAAACATGGACTTATGAGGGATTATCTTAAAGTTCAATTGCAATTTGAATTGGAATGCCTACAATTTTGTGTCATGGTAAACGATTCACATTACAAGAATTCATGGTTTTTTCTAATTCAAAAATTAGTAAAAAAAACCCCAAAATTGACAAATGTTCAACTTGAGAAGCAATTATTTTGAACAAGTTGTATTGAACATGTTCTTTTCAACTAGGTCATTTTGACCCAATCTTTTTTACTAACCGTTCAAAATTTGGGCATCAATTTTTTTTAGTAATTAATTTTATTTATTTACTTACCTATCCACCTACTTATCTCTTATCTAGTTAGCCTACCTACCTAACTACCTACCCTAATAAGTAATGAATAATTTTAATTCTAAATGATTTTATATTATTAAAAAAACCCACCTAGTTATCAACCTAACTACATAAGCTAGGAAGTTAGGCTACCCATTTGACCTTGGTAGGGTAGTAGGTAGCTAAGCCACCTTGCCTAGGTCACCCATTTAAATAATTGATCACGCCACCTAACTAAGGTAGTGGCTTAGATTACAAGTGTGGGAACTTGAACTCCTCACCTCCATTTTGAGGAGTCAAGTCCTTACCACTACACCACCACCTTCATGAGGTCAAAATATTTGTGAACATATTGTAATAGACATGTTCAATTTCTTTTACACTATTTATAAAAGTAGATAAAAGGATAAATAGGGACATAGGAAGGTAGATATGAAGGTAGAAGGAAGGTTGGAAAGTAATTTTGGTAGGATGTAGTTAGGTAGTGTCAAACATACTAACTAGGATTCCTAGGCTAGGCTACTTATGTTATGTACTTTATACTAACTAGCCTAGGTTATAACCTATACCAACACATGCTACATAATATGTTAGCCTATGCATCAATACTAACCTAGGTTATGTTATATTAGATTATTATACTAAGCTATGTATTAGCTAGATGTAGACTTAGGTAGGGGTTATGTTAGGCTACATAGGCCTACGTAAGGTTTAAGTAAGGAATATGTTAGGAATGTAGGCCTAGATAGGAGGTATGTATGGGCTTCCTAGGCCTACTTCTAGGGGCTATGTAAAGTTATGTAAAGGTTATGCAGGCTACATAGGCTTAGGTAAGAGTTATGTATGGGCTACCTAGGTTTACTTAGGGGCTATGTAGAGGTTATGTAGGCTATGTAAGCTTAGGGTGGGTATAAGTAGGAGCTATGTTAGACAATATATATATATATTAACCTAAGTAAGAGGTATTTATGGGCTACCTAGGCATATCTAAGGGCTATGTTAAGCTGTGTAGGCCTAGGTAGGAGGTATTTATGTTTTTTGGGCTACCTAGGGCTATTTAAAGGTTATGTAAGGATATGTAGGGGTGATGTCTAGACATAAAAAAGGCTATGTAAGGTTATACAAAGGTTGTGCACATTATATAATAGGCCTAAGTAAAGTCTATGTATTAACTACTTAATTAGGCTTACATAAGGACCTATATGAGGCTAAGTAAAGCATGGTTATTTAAGTTATACAAGGGTTATGTAGGCCTATGTAAAAACTATATATATAGCTAGGGGGTACATAGGGGGTACCTAGGCACACATAAGGCCAATATTATTGGGGTTATATTGTAGAGGCTATGCGGGCCTATATATGTAAAGGCTATGTAGGGGTTATATTCTAGGCTTATGGAAAGGTTATGTAAGTTTAAATACAAACTATGTAGGCCTAGATAAGCCCTAATTATATATAGCCTTACATACATTGGCCCTACATAGCCTACACCATAACCCTTACATTACTTAGCTACCAAATCTATGCAAACCACGGCTTACCTAGGTTAGCATAAGCTCACCTAAGATATAACCTAGGTTCATGTATGCTCACATAGATGTAACTATGCTAATTTAGGCCTATTATTTATTTATCTACCCTTCTACGTACCTTCCCTACCTTAATTTCCTACCTACCTACCATATTTTAATTTCCTACCTCTTAATTACCTATTTATATGTGATTTACTTACAACTTGTAAACACTTATATGTAATATTTTCTTTTCCAAAATTTATGGTTGTACATGTCCCATTTGGCTCCATGTTTCATTTGACTACACCTTTGTCTTTTTTGACTAAAGGTGTACACATATTGTCCTATTTGATTATAAGTATTAATTGACAATATGTCTCATTTGACTACACCCATGTCCATTTTGACTTAAAAGGTTCACTTTTGGTCATATTTGACTAAATGCCACATTGACCAAATATTCAAAAAATGTCATTTTATTCAAATGAACCAATCAAAAGTGTTGCAACCATAGCCTTGGGCTCGCGATCAAGGCAAAGGGCTTGCAGGAGTGTGGGCCAAGACTAAACCCAAAAGTTGCATTCTCATGCCCCCGGGAGTGCAAAAGAGTGTGAGGTGAAAGAACTCTCACACTTCCAAGTGAATTCCCATGTTGGGAATTGGAGTCTTAGTGGACTCCTGAATGTTCAGAGAATGATTGTAAGGGTCAAAACTCAATGGCTCAAAGAGTTCTTCATACCATTGAAAAGCTATTGAAACGTAGATGTCTAAAATGGGATCGCATGACCCATTTGGACATCTGAAACATAAGTTATAGCCAAAAGAAAGGCTGGGAATCAAATTGGCAGTTTGACTCCCGACCACTAAAAGTCAGGAATCACCCCGATTTCCTTGCGCACAGGTGACGTGCGACATACCTTTGAACAACTTTTGACGAAAGATATAACTTTGGTTTAGACCTCGTCTCAATTAGAGGTCTACACACAAAGTTATGGGGCCCCAAAGTCGCAGGAGTCCTAACTTTGGCAATTTCGAGACTCCCACTTGGGAGTCCCGAGACAAAAAGCCATTTGGATGTGGGCCTCGTGGAGAGGCATAAAGTATACTATAAAGGGGAAGGGGGTGGGTTCCCCCAAGTTTGGGCCATGGTGAATCTTATGAGTTTGAATTTGCTTATGGTTCGTCCTAGCACCAAAAGTGCTCCAATTATGCACTAACCACCTTGTGTTGGTTTTGTGCAGCTTTGTGTGAGTAGTTGATGCTTGTCACTCTTCCTAGTCCCATCCTGGAGCTCCAACATGCCCCTCTACCCCTCAAAGTGCTACAAGCTAGGGAGCGTGCCTCGACTCCTTGTTTTTTCTGTTGTCTTCAATTTGGATTCACATTTGAGTCCATTAAAGAGCTTGGGGGTGCGTAAAAAAAAGACATATCACTTAAGCATTAAGGGCCTTTAGTCAAATTGATCAAATTGGACATGGTAATCGAGTTGGACTACTTCAAAAACCATGAATTCTTATAATGTCATTAAAATTAGATAGTTTCAATAATTAAGTTTTTGTATAAGAATTAAAATATACATGGAAAAAATTTGAACCCCATTTCTTTACACATTTGATTATTATATTGATGGTAGGCCTTAACCCTAGTTGAGTTCTAATGGCGCATCTTGGTGTATATTATTAAAACCATGAAACCTATAAGGTGGTCGTGGTCTTGGTGCTTTTAATTATGTTTTAGACATGGGGAGGTTACTTTTTACATATTTTAAAAAACACTTGAAATAAAAGGGTATTTTTTAGTTTGCTATGAAATAATGGTATATTCTAGGTAATATATATATTTAATGAATTATAAACATTTTATTTACATTGAATTTTTAAAAAATAAATAAATTGCACCTTATATTTTTTCACACCATGTTTAAGATAAAATGGAAGTTACCTCCCTAAGCTTTAAATCAAGGTCTTGGTCATTTTCCTTTAGATTTTTGTGAAACAATCTTTAAACCCACAAATTGTCATGCCCATACACTACTAGGAAATGCATCCTAGTTCACTTTGGGTTTCACTAGATTTTTGAGTGAATTTGGACATTTTCACCTAGTGAAATTGTTTAACCCCTTAGTGAACAGGGACCAGTTACTACGGACAATGACTTGTTTCACTAGTACCTAGTGAAACAAGGTTATTCTCAAGTGAAATACAAATTTACCAAACCATTCACTTGCTAGTTAATTAACTAACCAATATGAAAATTAATTAAATTTTAATTATTTAATATAAAATATTATTGATAATTTCATGATTTTTAAAGCCTATTATTTATTGACACATATTTCTACCTACGCTAGGTTGAAAACTTAACCTAGGTAAGTAGGTAGGCCATGTAATCAACCTAGGCACCTAACCTAAAAATTTGATAGGAGAATATTTGATCAACATACCATTGTTGACCACACACAACACCACCCATGGGGTTTGATCCCTTGATCTTCAGAATGGGGGCAAACACCCTTACCATCAAGCCACCACACTTGTTGTGATATTATGTTACATTACATTTTATTTATCAAATGTTTCATTTTAAACATTACAAAAACATAAACTTTGAAAATTCATATCTTATACAAATTTTGTTCAAATGAAATGATTTGAGTTTACTTTTCAAAAAAATTCAATAATGTACCTAATTACATTTATTTTCGTTTGAAATTTTAAAATCATTTGAACAAAAAATAAAATAAATATCATTATTCAATAACATTTCAATGACCATTCTTTTGAAAAATAAAAGTTTAATAAATGAATTTTTTTTTGTTAATATAATAATATTACCTATGCTAAGCTACTTTCAATTATTATATGACTATTTTTCATTAATTTAAATTATTTCACCTTACATTATTTACGGCTATTTATGGTTATTTTCAATTTTTTTTGGTTATTTTTGGTTATTTCATCCTAGGCTATTTTTGGTTATTCTAAGTTATTTTTTACTTTTTTAATTTATTTTAATTTAGGTTATCTTTAGCTATTGTAAGTTTTTTTGGTTATTCTATGTTATTTTTGGCTATTGTAGATTATTTCAATTTAGATTATTCGCAATTATTATAAATTATTTTTGGCTATTTTAACTTATTTCACCTTAGGCTATTTTTAGCTATTATAAGTTTTTTTTAAAATTCTATGTTATTTTTGGCTATTGTAAATTATTTCAATTTAGACTACTTGTAGTTATTATAAGTTACTTTTGACCATTGAAAGTTATTTCACCTTAAGTTATTTTTGTTTATTATAAATTATTTCACTTTAAATTATTTTTGGCAATCCTAAGCAATTATAATATATGGTTATTAGTTATTCTTTTATTAGTGTTATTGGTGGTTATTAATGGCTATTGGTACCTATTTTATTTGTGGCTATCAATGTTTTTTAGTGGTAATTTTATTAATAGTTATTGGTGGTTATTTTATTAATGGCCATTAGTAGTTATTCTATTGGTGGCTATTGGTGGTTATTCTATTAATGGCTAATGGTGGCTATTCTATTATTGGTTATTAGTGGTTATTTTATTAATGGCTACTGGTGGCTATTCTATTATTAATTATTAGTGGCTATTCTATTAATGGCTACTGGTGGCTATTCTATTAATGGTTATTCGTGATTAATTTATTAATGACTATTGGTGGCTATTATATCAATGGCTATTTGTGATTAATCTATTAATGGTTATTTATGATTAATCTATTAATGGCTATTGGTGGTTATTATATTAATGGCTATTGGTGGTTATTTTATTAATGGTTTATTGGTGGTTATTATATTAATGGCTATTGGTGGTTATTTTATTAATGGTTTATTGGTGGTTATTATATTAATGGCTATTGGTGGTTATTTTATTAATGGTTATTGGTGGTTATTCTATTAATGGTTATTGGTGGTTATTCTATTAATGGTTATTGGTGGCTATTCTATTAATGGTTATTGGTAGCTATTATATTAATGGTTATTGGTGGCTATTCTATTAATGGCTATTACTGGCTATTCTATTAATAGCTTATTGGTGAATATTCTATTAATAGCTTATTGGTGGCTATTCTCTTAATGGCTATTGGTGGCTATTCTATTAATAGCTTATTGGTGGCTATTCTATTAATAGCTTATTGGTGGTTGTTTTCTTAATGGCTATTAGTGGCTATTCTATTAATAACTTATTGGTGGTTATTCTATTAATGGCTATTGGTGGTTATTCCATTAATGGCTATTAATGGTTATTGTATTAGAAATTATTATTGGTTATTATATGTTATATTACAACTATTGGTGACTATTGTATTTTAAATTATTGTTTGATATTCTATGTTACAATATCATAGGCTATTGGTAGTTGTTATATTGTAGGGTATTAAAAATTATTTTTCATAGGTTATTATTTTCTATTTTAAGTTATTTTTACCTTAGGTCATTA
>Ga0209611_10006084_pt1 | contig 19940 bp, 12 predicted proteins | sample S1TSphgellanicum_3_FD_187693 | JGI IMG/M metagenome (GOLD analysis project Ga0209611, IMG submission 187693) | Host-associated microbial communities from peat moss isolated from Minnesota, USA - S1T2_Fc - Sphagnum magellanicum MG (SPAdes) (version 2) | ecosystem: Host-associated > Plants > Peat...
ATAAATGTAAAATTGATGTAACCAATAGGATGAAATTTCTAATAGTTGCATCATAGTTGTGAAAATGACCAAAATAGTTGAAAGTTGGTCTTGTAGTTGCAAATATTCTCAAATCTAGTCGCAAACAACTATAAGTCGCATGTAGTCGTAAATTGAATGGTTACATTTTGGCTAATTTCTACTAGTGTGTGAGAGTTATATGTACAAAAGTGGAAAGGAACAAATGTTAAAACACGTTATGAGTTTAATAATGATCCAATACAAAATGTGCTTTCAACATAAAATAAAAATGGAACTTGACTATAAAATTAAAAATATTAAATTTTCTTGACTTACAAATTGGTTCCATCCCCAAAGCTCTTGACAAATGTAAAAGCAATCCAATAATGAAATAGGGTCATTTGTTCAAAATTTATTGGAATTTTGAGCAAGTGCATTACCCCCATGCCTATGAACAATCATGTTAGTCAATGTCATCGGAAATTAACCAAGCCCAACAACCATTTTGTCTATCTCTTGGAAGCTTTCTAATGAATATTGCAAAGGTCCATTTTATTATGAATGATGCACAAGAACTTCTCCTTTGATTGAGTGGATTTTGCTTTCCAACTAGGAGAAAATTACTTGTACGATTATTGGTGCTTCTTATGGCTTTTGAGTTTCAATTTGTGTTCCTTGTCATTAACAATTTTTTCCAACTTTAAAATTCATTTTTTTCAAGGACTCTTAAACTGTGCATTTGGAAAATGTTGAACCTTTGTTTTAAACATCCAAATTGAGATGACATTTCCTTTTCAATCAACTCATAACATATTAAGAGATTTGATCAATATTTTTGTTTTTTATTAATCTACAATCACACACATATGATAATGGAAATTGTTAGAACTAATTTTGTGCATCATCTCATATTTACATAATTTTTAATCAACATGAAAAGTTTACATATGTGTGAGATTTGGCATACCTCATTGTTCCATTCTTGAATATTTTTCCATGTGTCTGGAATTAGAAAATGAATTTTGTCAACCATCTCCAATTCTTTTCATTTCATGTAACATTATATCAATGCATTACTCAATGAATGATTGAACATTGGATTCCACTTCCTTAGTTCCATAATGTTGTTTCTTCATCCCAATGTTGACTTGTGGCTTATGTCTATAACCATGTTATTTTTCTTGCTTATATGACATGTAAATAAATTGTGCCAACCCAATGATAATGTATTAAAAATTTCATGAATATCTTTTCTTTCTATTCTAATGAACTTTCATTTATTGTTATTATTTTTTCATGCAACATGTTTGGAACATCCAAAATATAGGATATTTTACTTCCAAATAACAAGTCCCAAAATTATTGTTTGATGATAGATGTTTTATTACAAGGAAAATGTTAGTTTAGTTGATAGAACAACATATGTGTCACAACCCTAACATTGGGTTCATGATTAAATGTGAAGTTCAAGGGCCCATGAGGGCAAGAATGTGTTTAAGTGTGAAACACATTCTCACAAATGGGAGAGAGTGCAAGGGATGAAATCCAATGACTCCCAATTGCACTCCCACTTTGGGAATTGCATTTGTACGAGAGTTACAAATGTTTAGAACCTTAATTGGAAATGCAAAAAACACCAAATTGGGCCCCCAGGACACCATTAGAAAGGTCTTGAAGTGTAGATGCTTCAAATGCCCTCACATTGTTCATTTAAACTTGATTTGCATGAGTTGTGATCAAAAGAAAAGGAGGGAATCAAATTGAAAATTTGACTCCTGACCACAAATCCTTTGAAATCAGGGGTCAAATGAAGTCTGATTAGAGTGTGTTATACATTGTTGGAAAGATATTTTCAAGGGCTATAAGATATTGTGCCCATGCTTTCAAAAAAGATTTTGTTTAAGAAATATATGAGCGTCCAAAGTTTTGAAACAACAAAAATCTCAATTTTGGGACTCCCATTCGGGAGTCCCAAAGAAAAATGACGTTTGGATGTAATCTTTGTAGAAAGGCATAGAGTATACTATAGGGAAGGGAGTGGTGCTTCCTCCCAAAGGTTGTCGGCTATGTGAAGCTTCTACTTGAAGTCATCCTTATTAAATCTGCTGCATCACTTCCATTTGACTTACACCAACCGCCTTTTTTTCTTGGTTGTGCAGGTTGATATCATCTTGAATTCTTGATTGTGAATTCATCCTAGTCCCATCCTAAAGCTCCAGCACACCTTTCTACCTCCGAAATGTTACGAATTACGAATTGTGCCCTAACTCTCTTCTTCTTCCGTTGTTTTCGCTTTAAGACCCAACTTTGGGTCTCTTGAGGAGTTTGGGGGCACGTCAATATGCATGTGCTCACATTACAATTGGATCATCATACAAAGGTTTTTCAATTTTTGAAACAAAATTATTCACATTTGAATCTTAGTGTGTTATTTTAATAATCATGTTTTTTTTTCCCTCACAGCAATTGTTTTTTCCTCATCATCTTCCAACATGTGATGTTGATCATAAGAAAAAAAAAATGACCAAAATAACATCCATCAAAATTTGTTTAATTCAATGGTCATATATCCAAATGGACATAATTTATGATTTGTGATTTGGCAATTCCATATATTATTACTTCAACATGATTTTCATTAAGATCCTCATCAAGAACAAGTTCCCTAAGGCCACATGCAATCATCCACCCGTTAACAATTGTAATTCCATTGATTCAAAACATCACATTTCCTTCCACATCTCTACCTCCTTCCAATTCCAAGAACCTTGGCATCATTTAAGTGATTTTTTAACCTATGCAAATGAAATAATCCAATTTTCAAAGGACCATCCTTGTAACCAAAGGAATGATTTTGAATGTCATCATTGGCTTTGTTGAAAAGTTCATCGAATGATTCATCATTGTATGTTAAGTTTTCAACCCCATGCATCATGACATCCTTCATAACATGACTTACATTAAACCTTAGACATTGGATCATCTAACATTAAACAAAATATATTTTCACTACTAGAAATCTTATCATTTGCAATTAGTCACTATGTAATTGCCATGCAACTAGTTATCGTTTGCAACTACAAATTTGGTATTGTATGATTTTTGGGCCACATGATTGTGTGTGCAACTAACATGCAACTAAATGTGTGCAACATGAACATGTGTCATAAAAATAATGACTTAAATTTATACATATTTAAATTATTATACTTAATATATGTACATAGGCCATATATAATAATACTATGTACTTCTAATACTAAGGTGAACCCCATGTTAATTTTGGCTAGCCTAAACTAACTTAGGTTTAAAATACCATGGTTAAACTAACCATGGCTAAATTAAGTTAGGCTGTAATACTTATGGTTAAACTAAATTAGATTATATTTATTATGGCTAAAATAAATTAAGTTAAATTAAATTCGGATAAAATAGATATGGTTAAATTAAGTTAAGTTAAACTAAACCATATTTTAAATATGTTTGATTTTATTTGATTTTGGAATTTTTTCGAAAAATGTAAATTTGATTAAACAAAGTATTATTTAAAATCAATTAATATGATAATATTAAATTTTATTATAAATAATCATAATTATTAATTAAAAATTTATTACAATTATAGTGATAGCCAATTATTTATATATATAATCAATAGGTATATATATTTACAATTTATTATTTATGTTAAAATAATGTAAATAGGTTACACTAATTAACCTACATGTATACAAACATCCTAAGCCAATTATTAATTTAAGCTAAATAATAATATTAAAATCATATTTTCATTAAGTAATCCTAATTATTAAAAAATCCTATAATCACCTTTGAAGTGCAAAAGAAAAAGACTAATGAAAAACTATCAAGAAGAAAAATAAGTTTTCCAAGTTACAAAACATTTTGCCTTTTTTTTCTTTTTTTCTTTCTTTGGGCCCTTCCTACTTTCAAACCTCATAACTTTCTTATTTCTTATTCATTTTAAATAATTTAAAGTGCTATAGAAGCGCCACCTGAAGTCCTAAAAATCACATCAGAACTCTAATAGCAACAAAAGAACATAAAATGAACTTTCTGGATGTTTAAGAACCGGCCTTTGTAGTGTTTAATAGTTTTTTTTATAGAATTTTTGACCTCCTTTACTTTGGGGGGCCATAACTTTCTCATTTATAATTTGCTTTCAATGATTCTTAGTGTTAGATGCGCCAAAATGAGGGCTTCAAGTTTTGTTTGGACACCAAAAACAACAGAACCCTCCCCTGGTTGGTATACTCTAATACAGTAGTTACATCTAATGTGCAACTAGGTTGGTTCATGAGGTTTGTAATGGAATGTTTTAACCCATAGCCTTTGGCTCCCAATTCTATTTGACTCATCATATAACTAGGAGCAATAGCTACGTAGAAGCCAAATGCCAAGTGACGTTGGGGATGAATGAATAAAAAGAATTTGACCTTTATCAATTGTTAAACCTAAAAATAAAATCGGATTATCCCAAACCTACCTATATAACCTAACCCTATCTACTTTTCAACCTACTTACATACCTAAATAAAGCTATTTACTTCATAAGGTTTAAATGTTACCTACTTACGTAGGCACCACGTGTCAACATCTTATTAGCCATAAATTGGATGATTTAAATTTCATTAATTAATATTTTAAAAATTAAAAAATAGGTGGGCCTTGATTGCCACATGTCACCATATAATTGGTGTTAAAATGAACATGTGTCAAATTGTCAATGAACATTCCATGGTGTGCCACGTGTCATCATTTTACTGACAGAAACTTTAATGATTGAAATTAATCCAATGAATTTTTAATTTTGAAAACACAAAAAAATTGAATAGTGACACGTGTCCACAAGCTAGTTCTCTAATTTTTTAACATGTGTCATATTTTGATTAGTTGTATTGTAGTTGCAAGGAGAGTTGCACATAAGATGCAACTACATTTGGATTGGTATATATGTATGAACATGTATATTAACACTGTATATACATGTTGCATACATAGTGTCGCATGCAACTAAATGTCATGTGCAACTTGTCTTATACAACTACACAAATTTGTAGTTGCATCTGTCACATGCAACTAAATTTTAGTTGCAAATGACAGTTGCAAAACCCAAAATTTCTAGTAGTGTTTATTGGCCAAAAACCCCACATAGTCCAAGGTCTTTAAAACATTGTGCAAAGGGATTCCAAGAAAATAATTTAACTTTTTCAAATACCACCGTAATAAGTTGAAAATTATAATAATGTGATTTTAAAATCCAAAACCACTAATATATTGATGTCAATTTTTCACCCTTGCAACACCCAAGACCAATGCACATCCTTTAAGGTGCAAATATGTGTTGTCAATATAATTAATTGCAAACATAGTGAGTAGAAAAAAATTACATGAAATTGTAAGATTTTATATTCCCATCTCATTTTAACATCTAGTAAAAGTCATCAATTACGACTATAACATGTTTTTGGGTTTTATGCCTTTCCACCACACTTTGTGAGCACAATAATAATCATGTGATTCCTTGATACTCCACACAAGAATGAAATAAAGGGATTTATTCCACACATTTGTTGTGAAGTGGAGGCGATTGGGCAAATGGCCCATTCTTTTCACCTTTGTTATGAGGTGAAGGAAATGAATAAAACTCAAATTCTAATGGATAAAATTTCTACACTATCATGAAATTTCAATATGCCATAAAGATCACTATGAAATATTGTTGAAATGTATCTTTCATTCATGAAGGCTTATCTAAATTTCATTCTTAAATTTTCATCTACATGTTATGTTAGTTCTTTGTGTTAGTCATATTGCTTTAAAGATTCCATTGTTGTTTAATGCTTATATATATATCATTACAGTTTTGGGGTTAGGGGTACAAATTAGTCATGTGACAAAGGAATATGACATAATAGGTGGCATGAGTTTTGCTAATCACAAATTGTCACTAGATTGGATTGTAATCCTACTTAATCCCATGTTTTCATATTACAAATCATGGATGATCTTCATTTCATCATTAAAATTCATCAAATTTTATCCATGTTCACTTTAATTTCTTCCCAATTCCATCTCTATAAGAATTCATTGCTTATTTAATGAGGAAAACTAGTCAAAAACCACACAAAAGTGACAAAATCCAACCCAACCAAGTAATCATTTTGGAATCATGTTGAACATATCCATTTTGACCATGGGTTTTTTTTAATAGTAAAAGTGGTGGATCTTTGATTAGTCAAATGAGATAGTAATATTTGGGCAACCCAAAATAATAATAATAATAATAAAATAATTAAATGACCCAAATAATAAGAATAATACTTATGCAAATAATTATTTTCCAGATTTAATTGATTACTTTCAATTCATTCATTCACCTAACTATGTTACTAATAATTCATAAAATAATTAATAATTAATTCATATGTATATATATATATATATATATATATATATATATATATATATATATACTTACCCTACCTTACCTTACCATGCACCTATATGTTAAATGTCTAGTATGTGTTCAAAATTAGAATTGAATCTTGATTTCCATGGCCAAATGCCAATGTCTTTGCCAACCAACACCACATGTTTTTGTAACATAATGTGTCAAATAATAAATATAACATGTTTCTTCCAAATCATTTTATAAGTCTAACTTTTGATATGCATTTCTTTTTTCAATTTTTTTAGCAACCTACCACTTACCAACTACCCCCCCACCTATTATTAATTAAACACTTAAAAAATAATTCATCAATCTTTTTTTTTTTCAATCATTCCCATGTTCATATAACTAACTTGATTGTCATTATTTTTTTGAAATTATAATATTTTTACGTTTAGACCATAGACATCAATTTGTTGTTTTGCACCATCAATTTCAACATATCCATATCTAAAGAAGATGCATGGCTTGTGCACAAGCATAAAACATGAGCTTGGAACTTAAAGATTAATGTGGTTTTAATCCACATATATAGATAAACATATTCATAAATGAATGATTTCATATGGATGAATGTCATTTATGATTTGGATTAAATAAATAAATCATTGGATGAAATTCATCCATGGTTATAAAATGAATAAATTCAAAATTACTCATATCAAATTTCATCTGTTGTCTAAATATGAATATTTCAAACTTCAATCTCATTTTATAATGATGGATAATGAAATTGTTACAATAGGGGAAAATATAATGATGAGATTAGAATTTTTTAAAAATAATGTTTAAAAAATCATTTTTATCAACAATGTTAAACAACTTTAAAAATATTGTTAGGATGAATGTAACCCCCCTCCCATTGTTGTCAACAACATTATGTATGTACCTTGTGAAAAACTAAAGCACCTTGAAAATAAATAATTAGTAAAAAAATCCCCATTGTCATTTATGATAGTAGGTTGTTAAAAAAAATTTAATTAAGGTGCCTAAGATTAAATTTTTGTTTATTTCAACAACCCATTCTCATCAATGACATTAGGTAATTTAAAGATATTTAAAGCATTCAAAATTCATCATTGTTAACAGCACTAGTTAGATTTGAAAAAAGGATGAAAAGAAAAACCTCCCTTATCATCAAGAACACTTATAAATAGGTTTGAAGGAAGTTGTGGCACCTTTGGAGAGGGAAAAATAAAAACCCACTATCATTAATGACACTAAGTTAGTTTGCCTCGGAAAAATAAAAATAAAAGTAATGAAAACAACCATGGGGTGAATGTTAACATAATAATATTGATATAATTAAAACATATTGAAAATAATGACATTTAAAACTATAACCATCAAATACATTTATATTGAAAGTTGCATTATATTATTCAACAAATGATATATCATATAGAATTAATGTGTGTTATCAAGTTCTAGTTTATTAAAATTGTGGAAAAAAAAAAATCAATAATAGCTTAATGATAAAATCAAACATTCGTCCATAATTTTGATGGAAGTTCTATTTATTAAAAACATGTAAATTCAATTTTTTTCATTCATACATTAAATGAATGAAAAAAACCATGCATCTATAATGAAGATGAATGCTTACATGCATCCCCATGTTTGCTACTAGGTTTATTTGTATAACATTCAATTTGTAGTTAAATTCTTAGGTTTATTTGCATGTGTTTAAAGGAAAAGACAATTTACCATCCCAAGTTCTAACTATAAGCTTTAGGCTAAGGTTTTAAGCTCATGCGACAACTTGCTTCCATGAAACACTTAAAAATCCATGAAAAACATGGAAAAAAGTTGGGTTGTTGAACTTTGGGGGTGCTAGTTGCTCATTTTGAACCATAAATCACATGGGCTAGAATGAAACAACACCCACTAACACACCATCCACTAGATGCCCATTATGATTCAATTATGATGAACCTCAATTGAATCAATATTTGATTTCACCTTAATCACTCATTATCTCCTTGTAATTCGTCCATGCATTCCAAAACTATCCATACATCCATTGACTATCATTTGTGAATTTTCAATGAATGAATATTGCATGAACTTCTATTCATAAGTTTTAGTGAAGGAAATTTCAAGGATGAATGATAAATTTGTATAGAAAATGAAATTGACTTGATGAAATAAAGTTTAGATCCATGAAATGCCATTAAAAGTTTTATGTCATCCATGAAATATAATTCATTCACAATTTTATTTCATTCATCCAAATTCCATGGATGAAAATTTATGAATTATGGTTTGTGAATTTGAATTAAATCAATAATAAAAATTTAATGGATAAAACACAAGATGAATATAATTGAACATGAGATATTTTTTAACAATTTATTTAATCCATATAATTTTATCTGGGTTGTCATGTCAACATCACCAAAAACATGTTTCTTGGTTTTTTTTAAAATCATCATAATTGTTCAATGGCGGTCAAAAGTAATGTTCACCATTTGATGGCACCAAAAACTTATTCACCATCAAATTGCTCAAAATTTATCTCCAAAATCATGTTGACCAATTTTGGTAAATTGTCATAAAATTGACATAAAATTTCATGGATGATTTTTGATAAAATTAATGAATGATACTTCATGGATAGTATAAAATTTTGGATGAAATTTATATTATCATAAATATAATCCTATGTTTAGGAAACCTATATATATATTACAAAACATTTAAAATAAAAAGCTATTTTTTGGTATGCTATAAAATAATGGTATATTTTAACTATGTTTTCATAAAGAATTATAAACACCCTATTTACATTTGAATAAATTATAAATTATATTGTTCACAATACTTTGGACCCTATATTTTTTTGCACACCTATTTGGAATAAAATGGAAGTGACCCCCCACGCTCCTACCATTATGGTCATAGTGATTTACACATGACACAATTCTTTTATTAAAATTACCATTACAATGCCAAGTAAGTGGACCATGATGAAAGGTAGGTAGGGTGTATATGTAATCAAAACCATTTATTTATTTTGTTAAAAGAATTTGGTGTTGTTATTGATATGAAAAGGCCTTAGGAGAACAACAAAAGGGCAATTTTTTTTTGGCCTGAAAATCTACAATCTTGTGGTCAAAGTGGTTCAAACAAGAGGTAATATTTTGATTACAAAAGAAAAAAATGCAATGGTTATAGGTGGAACATGTATCAAAAGGTAGGATGGCCATATACATATATATTTGAAAGATATATTTTAAAAATCCTACTGGCAATGACATTGCCATCCATTAATAAGCAAAACAAATTTGGGGTATGGTCTTTCTTTTTTAAATAATTTTTTTTCATGTTGTTAGTTGCCTTAAGAGGCTCCATATTCTTCTATTTATAATTTTATATCTTTTCAGTTTTCATGCTAAACTTTGTAGTACCAATGGTGATGATTTATTTTTCATTCAACATAATTCAATTCAATCAATTCTTATTGGAATTGAAATTGAGTTCAATTGGACTATCCTTTTATTTGTAGTTAAACTTGTTTTAACAACTATGAAATTAAGGACATTTTTGGGTGCATTTTAAAAACCTACTTTAGTCAAAAGATTATGATGAAAGTCATGATGCAATGGGGTGATGGTTTTTGTAAGGCCAAATGAGGCACTAATTGAATGCAATTCACCATTTTCCACCAAGCAATAGTCCAAGATCACATCGTTTGATTAAAGTTCAAAGGTTTGCTAGCCTTTCCATTTGCCTAATGATGAACACTTCTTTACAGTAGCTACATTTTAAAATCAATTATGATGCAATTAAGGCTCAATTCCAAGGGCATGGTTCCATACACTTTACAAAGCAAATTTGTTACACACATCAAATTGGGTGCATTCTAAGAGGATATCTAATAGTGCTCAATATGCACTTGGAATGCACTTGGAATGCAAGATATAGTTCATGAATTCAAGGTGCCAAGATATTATTTTTTTCCATCCCCAACACACTTTGTTTCATTGGTATTTGGACTCCTATATTTGAATGCCCTAGGCCGCAATCTTGCACAATTGGATGGAAAGCCATACACAATTCTTGGCTTTCCTCTAATTATACCTTTTGATTTGCCTAGGCTTTTGCTAGGAGATCAAAAACAACCAAAAATCTTGCTTTATCATGGGGAGGACTTATGGAAGGTTCTTAGAGTTCTTGTGAATTGTGTGTTTGAGCTAGAATCTAGCATCATCAAAGGTTTACAAGTTATGCATCCTAACAATTGCAAAGGAAACTAGGTGAATGAGTTCCACCATCACTATAATAGGTTCATCAGTAGTAGAAGATGGACTTGAGATGCAATAGGACATAGTTGACAATTTTAAATAACGCCATATCTTGTCTTTCTCATATCCCTACACACTTCAATTCCCTGCTTTTTACATTCCAGAATTCATGGATTATGTCAAGGGTTTCATCCTTATAATATCAAATGGAAATTTTTACACCATTCCAAGTTTTCTTCGAATTGCATGCACCTTTGGATTTGGTTTTGTCTATGTTTTTTGGCAAAGAGACACAACATAATTGAAAATTTTATCTTTGAATGGGACTGCTTTTAAGCAGTTGCCAAAGTGCTTGTGAATTAGTGTATATAAGTTGCAACATATTGTGTCATCAAAAGTTTTTTTGTGAATATCAAACTATTAGCATGCCAAATATGAATTGAGTCAAATATGTTGCATGGCCCAAGGCCAACAAATGATAATGCATAACCAAGTTTTGAATTTGGTTTTTGAAATTATTGTTACACCCAAAAATTATGAGTCCACTTGAATGTTATTTTTGAATTGTCGTTGTTGTAAACTGCTAGTAAGTGTATTATCAAAATTGGAATCAATGAGGCCTTTTACAAAGTTGTAGTTCATGCTCTTTAACAAAAGGCATGTTGTTGTCAATTGATGTTGAAATCTCAACTTTTAATATGGTAAGATAGCTTGTGGATTTTAATTCCACATTACATGTTTGAGGATTTGGGGTTATATGTGGGACTTAATATCACAATGTTATCCAAATCACCACATGCTATTGTTCCATTCCAAAGTCAAGGTTCATTTTTTCATAGTGCTAATGTGGAGTCATATAGGTACTTTAATCAAATCCTGCATTTCATATAAAAACATCATTTAGTTCATTTGTTGGTAGGAATGTATGCAAAATATCCTTGATTCACATTATGTTTCAAAAATCTCATAAGGTTTTAACTCACTTACATGTAACAACATCAATAAGTAACTTTCCATTTACATGTTTGATTCCTCCTTTTGGATTAGGGTGCAAACAAAATAAAAGAAGTTGAGAACACCTCTTGAGCTAGATTATTTATTTGTTACATTCTTAAGTTGAGAACACCTTTTGAGCTAGATTATTGATTTGTTACATTCTTAAGTTGAGAACACCTCTTGAGCTAGATTATTTATTTGTTACATTCTTAAGTTGAGAACACCTCTTGAGCTAGATTATTTATTTGTTACATTCTTGAGCTAGTTATTCAAGATAGAGTGAACAATGTTTAGACCAAGGTTGCTAGAAAGGGCCTTGAATGAACTAGCACCCAAGTTGGTACCGTGGTAAAAATTTCAAAATCCATTTAAATTATTTTTAAATATTACAAATTTCCCATGCTTGGACTAAATCAAGGTCTTTAAGTTCAAATCTAACATTTTTTGAGATTAATATGGCCACTAATAGGTCTCACTCAAAAAGGTAAATGTACCCAAGTGGGTGCTAGTTCAACATGGCTGCTAGAAAGGATGGACCCTTGTAGTCCCTTAACTCCATTTTGTACCCATTGCATTAGGATTTAGTCTTGAACTTAGTAATGAAAAAGGCTTAATATTTTGAAATTCACTCGAGAAAAAACACAGTTGGGGACTTCCCTTTAACATATATTAGTGCAAGTAGGTGTGATAGTTTATTGACACCTGTGCTATTGTAGTTTGTGGCGTATACTACCCACCTCAGGCCTACACATTCAAACACAACTCGAAGGTTTGCGATTTTTTAGGCTCATATGTAGTTTCAAACAATAGGTTTTTCCAAACTACAATGCAATAGGGAAGACCTTAAATAAACAGAAGGTCTTCATTGCAGGTAGTACAAAAAAACTATTTGCTTCTTTTTCCCTTAATTGCCCATTTATTTGTCTAAAGTCACTCCATAGGGATAATGCCCCACCAAAAGAAATAGGGGAAATCTTTTTGACACTGAACATGGTGTACCATTCCCCTAACAAAATAAAATCTTACACAAATTTTAATGTTTTGCATTATAGACTTGACAAAATCCATTGAGTTGTTAAAACTTTAATGAGAAATGTTTGACAAATTTGTCCCCAAAAAAGAATGAACCGACTGTCCACAGTAAGACTTGGTGAACATTTCAACAATGGGTGGTTCCTTGATTTTTTTCTGTAACTACTAGTTTATTTCTCTAGAATTTGAATCAACCTTTTTAGCAAATGCATGTAACTAATTGTCGGTAATCCCTCTACATTGTGCCCTAGATGTCATGTAAATGGTTGGAATTTTGAAAATCCAAGTTGGTAGGTTGTGGGCCTTTTGTCGTTATTGAAGGCCTTTTTATGTAAGGCCTTGGGTGCATTCAGGCTGAATTTCTGTTGATGCAATTTCCAATGCATTTGGGAGGTTTTTTTTCCCACAAAAAGAATGAGTGGGGGGGAGGGGGACTAGAAAACAAAAATGTAATTTTTTCAATTGCAATTTGTGATTAAAAAGGAGTTTGCAAACAACAATAACAATTAAAATTACATGGATTGCATAAGTGTAGTCACATGTATAATCTATTCACAAATGTTACTTCATTGTGATGTCAACACAATCAACAAATGAAATATATAATAAATGAACACTTGCACTCTAGGACCAATTATATTCCCCTTGTGATGACTTCCCATTATTTATGAATAAATTGTAATCTAGTTATCATACACATGAACAACAATGTAATGCAACTTGAATTTAATATTGAAAAGAAATGAGACGCATAAATATTGAAAATTTACTTTTGAATATGGTATTGAAGAATGCAAATATAAAAAATTTTGAAAGACATTTTTTCATGCCACTCTTGACAATGGGCCAAATAAATTTTAGTTTGGAATTGTCCAAGGGACAACTTATGAAACCTAAAATTGTCCTACTTAAACTAATGACAACGATTTTTTTACAACTTATAAATCAATGATATAAATATTGTAGTAAAAACATGTGCATCATAATATTTGAATATTCTAAAAAAATATGAATTATATTTAATTATAAAATATTTAAATTGACATTATATAAACTTGGATTAATCCCAAGGTCATTGGGTTCTTATTTTTTAAATAAAGTAATCCAATAGAAATTGATGGGCATAACCATCATGTAGAAAACAAAAAGGAAGGCCAGAGAAAGGCCAAAAATTACACAACTTGTACGAACCAAAGAAGGGAGAGAGTTCTAGTCCCTTTGGTGGTAGGAAACTATTTCACCCACAACCTTTTTAATGTTGCCTTCATGCAAGTCATGATATTTAATAGTAATAGGAGGCCTATAACAATCATCTCTTGTCAACATAATCTTTTTTTCTATAGTACATCTTAAGCACGTTGAAAAACAATATTAACATGTTGCATAAAAAATTAAATGCAAAAATACAAGAATAAATGATCTTTTGATCATCTATTGTGGAAAAGACAAGCACATTCCTTAATGAAATGATATATATCACACTCAAATGTGCCATGCACCTCCATGGCAATTCAAATAAAATGGTGTTTTTGATGATCCTTTCATACTTGTAATTTTAATAATGGTGCTAAGTTTTGTAGTTACACTTGCTAATCAATTAATGACATTCATAGCCATCGTCTTTTGTGTTGGGTTTGTAGCTATCACATTAGCAACAAAAACTTAATCCTAACAGGTTGTGCAAATATCAATTCATAATGACGTTCTTGATGTAAAGGTGTACCATCATTCTTTCCATACATTGTGGTCATTCTTAGAGGCAAAAACATACACGACAATTTTAATGGTGTCATGTGTGGTATCTGTTGATCTCCAAACGAATAACATGTTGGATGCGTGTTAGATACATTTAACACATGTCCACATTCACACATAAGAAGATTAAATGTTGAAGGCTAAATCAAATCAAAATGAAAACATAACGTTAAAATGAAAATAGAATGTGCGATGCGAAATGAATGAATAGATGGCCTAGTAATCAATTATAGCTTTGGCCTTTTGCTCAAACAAGAACAAATGCGAACTCTAATTGCTAAAAAAATTAAATCATCCTCCAAGATAGACCTAAAGGATGTGTTATGATGGATGCTTATAGATCTTGAACATTAATAATTGCCAAACTTATAAAAGAAGGGTGCATTTGTACCTACGGGAGGAAAGCTATCCCCAACTACATCGGGTTCTAACAAAAACTAGAACACAAAATTGCATGGACCAATTGGGAAAAAAAAAATTTAACAAAAGATTGAGAAAATTTTGGGAAAATGTGGTTTTTTATAATGGAAGTTGCCACATTATGAAAGGAAAAAAAGTCTACAATCATTATATTTTTAAAAATATGATCCAATTAGCCTCCAAATTAAAGGAGGAATTCTACATTTTACTACTTCCCTGCCTCCAAATTAAAGGAGGAATTCTACATTTTACTCCTTCCCCCTCAGACTGCTAGCCCAATTTGGCTAAACCCTCTTGTGCATGATTACCAACAAACCTACTTCACAAATTTGAACAAACAACCATTAGTAATTTTGATTAATTTTGCTAATTTTTTTCGAAAAATTTGCCAAATTTTTGACATCACAAAATTAACAAAAATACACAGTTGAGAACATTACAGCGCTGTAGCGAGGAAGATTACCTGCGCAGTAAGCACGAGCGTTTTTCAGGCGAATTCTCCCCCTTTAAACAAAAAATTGGGAAATTTTTGTTTTTCTCAAGCAATTTCGACTAATTTTATCACCAAAATTTTATACTTTAGAAATTTCAAGAAAATATAAACATGGCTACGCATGACGCGACAAGAGATGGAAGGAAGGAGAAATGTGGCAATGTCTCAATGATCTGACAGCGTTTTCCACATACCCAAGTGGTACTTTTAGATGCAGCTTTCTCCCTTGCGCAGCAAGAAAGAAATTGCTTCTTGTCTCGGTGGTAGCTGTAGCTTGTAGACTTTTTTGGTTTCACTTTCCTCTTCTGACATTTTTCTTCGCTCCGGTCCCTCTCTGTCCATTCCTCTTTCGCGCTGCATTGCCCTGCACGTAGTGGAGCTTGTTTCGGACATGTGAAGACTGCTCTTGCATATTATAAATCTCCGTGTACAATTCACATAGGTTGGGGGTTTGTTGAAGTTTGAAGAGGTCTGGTCTTGCTGTTTTCGACCAGTGTTCTCCTGGGAGGTTATAATAGAACCACTGGTCGAGCTTCATGTAGCTTCACTGAACGGTACTGTCCAATGTGGTGTGGAGAGTACAGAAGATCAGTCGTGTGTGTCTCGGTGTTGTGTCGTTTCTGGAAGGGGAACATCCATGGGAAATTCACACGGTAGGTATCTTGCTAAGTTCGATGGTTTTACTGTCTCCCCTGAGAAATGAACGATGTACTCCAGCGTCGAAAGCTCCCAACTCTCGGTGTTTTGAAGGTTTGCTATTAGCTTTCGACTCTGGCTACTCTGGAGTCTGCATTCTCGTAGCCGATGACCATCTCCCTGGTATGCTACCAGCTTGCAAGCAACTTTATTTTCTAGAGCATCTACGAAACCATAATTGGTGGTATTGTGCTAGATCGACTCCTACCGTCATGCTTTCTTGTTGGTTGTGCATTGATTGTTTGCTGAACACTTGGAATCAGATGATGGATCAATTCAATAAGTTGCTTTCCAATGTCACTTGCAGTTTTAGTCTTGAGAGTTCCTGAAATCACATTCCAGAACGAAGGAGTCCTACCTGTTGTTGCTCAGGACCTCGAACCATTTTGAAGGCTTTTCTGCAGATTGCCTTTGTATGAGCTGGATTGAACCTCCCTCTATGCGCCCAATTTTTGAGGTACTAAGCATATGATTTTTTTTGGAAAAGATTAGGGTGGTGTTGAAATTCAATAGCAACTTTTCAGTGCGTCATCTGTCAATGGCTATTCTTTCTTATGGTGCTTTCAGACTGAGGAATTTCAGATACTGTTCCTGATGATGCAAGATTTCCAGGTGTTGGACTCTCTTTCTTTAGGTATTTCTGGCTGGACATGGGTCTGATGGTTTGTGAACTTTTTGATCACATGAGAGTGATTCTTTGTTTAAGAGTCAAGAACTGTCTACTAATCATGTCAGGAGATCCAATCACTCAAGGGCCAAAAACCAGCTGAATAGAATATTATGTATTGTTTCCTCACGGACCTTCAGGCTTTTCCCGAATAATGTGCCTGCAGAGTTTGACTTTTAGAGTGGTACTGTCTATGTATCTGTGGCTAGGTGATGGAGTCTACAAATTGACTCTCTATTGCTTGATTGGGAGTTCAGAGAAGAGTTCAACAATGTGCAATAGGGTATGCTATTTGTCATATCACAAGTTTGTCAAGGATTTTCTTCCCTTCTTGTGTGAATGAAGCAGAATGGATGCATGAGAGCGAAACCACCGTTTGTATGGCAGCTTCCAACATCCTGTTTGTCACCTATCAATTCAGAGAAGAATGAAAAGCCGTTAGTTCTTGAGAGAAACACCCATCCTCTTATATGTTATAAGAGCCACTTATCCAAGCAGTGAGGATTTTTGGATTGCTCTCAGCTCTTAAAAACAGAGCTGAACGGCAGTTACCAATGAATGACACTACTAAGACACATGGTATCTACGAGTGTTACCATATCAAGGATTTATGTATAACTACCATAAGCGATCTTGATCATCATGGCTGCTAGTTCTGTGAGTTCCTTTCACCTTGCAGATTGGTCCAGTCTGTGATACTAATTTATTTCCAAGTGTTTTGATTTGAATTGCCTATTCTATTATGAACATAATTGAATTGGTGGCCTGTCCTCTCAGCAAATTTTTGATACTCACTGGTGCTGTGATTTGGACTTTGGTTACTGTCCAATATTTTGAATGTGGAATTTGGGTGGCAGAGTGATTGGCCAGTGCATCAACTATGGCCGCCTCCTGAAGGCAACCAAAGGACTGAATTGGATGTGGTGTTATTCCATGGGCTCCGATTAACTGCAAATGACACTAGAGATGCCTGGAGTAGCACATTGACACAACAAGGGCATGATGATGTATGTTGGCCTCAAAAATGGCTGCCATTTGATTTGCTGGAAGCTGTGGGCATTTTCTCAGTATCATACAATGCACATGTAGTAACCTCCCCTCATGATCATGTATCAGAGATTGCGGATAACCTATTCCAGACTCTCATCAATCTGAGGTACAAGTCACCTCTCTTTGATTATCAAAATACCATGCTTGGGCCAATGAAGTGATTTCACTTACAAATATACGAAGCAACCAAATTCTCCAGATATAAGATTTGTAACCTGACCATAGGGTCATCTCTCAATTGTATAGAAAATCTGTAGGCTTACCAGTGATTGTATATCAGCCAACTTTAGATGGTGTTTCAATGCTTCCTGAAAAATGAACATAGCACAGTAATGTATTGTGCAGGGTGAATGGAATCATCCTTATTTGTTAAAATGTGCTATGTTTTGAAGGATTGGTGTTAGAAAGCTTGGTTTGGAAAGTGGAAAAAGGGACTTTCTAAATTCTAAAATTGCCATGAGGAGAGCTGCAGTGCTGGAGTGTGGAACGGTTTTTTTGAATAATGTCAGAGGTGTGCACTCCAAGATATATTTCAGTCACACATAACTAATATGAAATGTAGAAGGCAATTAAATATTTCCTGAAAAATCAGCATCACAAATGAATATGTTTTTTGCAGGTATGAATGGCATCATCCTATTGTGTTAATAGGCCATAGTTTTGGAGGGTTGGTGTTGAAGAGCTTGGTTGTAAAATTGAAGAGGGCATCAACCGTCCGAAATCCTACCAATTCCTGGTCCAAAGCTACAGTGCAGTGTGTGAAAGTGTTTTTGAGGAATGTGAGAGGGGTGGCTTTCTTTGCTGTTCCACATGCTGGAGCAAACAATATTGCTAAATATGTTAACAAGTTGTTGAGATGCAACAACAGACATCATCGTGGAATAATGGATCACATTCAACCCTGGCAACGAGATATGGAACAGTTATCAGTGGATTTTGATGACATTGTCCATGAAAACAAAATCAATATATATGCTTTTTGTGAGGGCAAGCCAATGGAGCATGTGGTACGTATGTGTTGGATGAAATGACTTTTTTGCAACCTGTGATGCTTTGATGTTGTCCGGTGCTGAAATGTGTCATTTGGGTTCTATGACTGGTCTAAGGAATTTTGGTGAAGTTTGGTTCTGCCCAACGGATAGCAGGAGCTCATTGCTACATGGTTGAGGATGCCAATCACATGGATGTCTGCAAGCCTCCAAGTAAAGAACATCCCAGCTATGGGTTGCTTCTACAATTTATCATTACTTGTGGGAAGGTGAGTTTCAATAACCTAGTTTGTTCGATATTTTAAAAACATTGAAGCATTACCTACTATATAAAATACAATTAAATTTTTCTGTTAGGAGGTAAGCAAGAATGCTTTAGATTTTGATGAATTATGATTGTGTAGAGTGAATTTCCCATGCAAATTTCCTGGTTTAGAGTATTCACCTTAAGTCAGTAATGGTGTGTTAATATTTTTTCTATGAGCAACAAATGGGGCTAACCTTTTGATAGTTGTATGTTGAATCTGAAGGTGGCAAGAGAATGTGATCAAGCTTTACAAGAAGTTCATGACTTGCCTCAAATGTTTGGTGTGGAGAGCTACGTGAAGAGGGTAGAAACATTGGTGACCTGAGAAGGAAGTGATGCAGCTCCTTGCTATGTGGGAGTATGGGGCATGGGTGGAGTTGGGAAAACTCTTCTTCTTCAAACACTGTATGGGAGCCAAGAGGTACAAGGCCATTTTCAAGGAGCCGGCTTCATTTGGCTCACTGTGGGGCAAACTCCTGACATAATGGCTCTATATCAGACCCTAAGTAAAAAACTGCATCTCGACCCAGAATTGCATATGAACCCAGAGGATTACAAGCACTATTTACACACTCAGTTTATACAGAAAAGAGTGTTCCTGGTTTTGGATGATGTTTGGAAAGACAAGGCTTTTGATTCACTTGACTTAGCCAAGGGAAAAGCAAGTGTCACATTGTTGAGCACTAGAAACCAGTCTTTATTGAAAAGAGCGAGTCCACACATAAGGCAAGAGCATATGACTCCTCTTTCAAAGGAGGATAGTTGGAGCCTTTTTTGTGTGCATGCATTCAGACCACCATCCAATGTTCCATGTGA
>Ga0209611_10006086_pt1 | contig 19935 bp, 12 predicted proteins | sample S1TSphgellanicum_3_FD_187693 | JGI IMG/M metagenome (GOLD analysis project Ga0209611, IMG submission 187693) | Host-associated microbial communities from peat moss isolated from Minnesota, USA - S1T2_Fc - Sphagnum magellanicum MG (SPAdes) (version 2) | ecosystem: Host-associated > Plants > Peat...
TTTTTTTTTGTTGTTGTTGTGTTGCACGTAGATGGGATAGGCGAACAGCTGCAGTGGTGCCAGATGAAGAAGTGTTCTACGTGGTAGCCTTTCTGCGGAACGTGCTGCCGTCTGGGCCAGGTCTTGAAAGCATGCTGGATGAGAATGCCAGAATCCTGAGAGTTTGTGAAGATCTGAATGGAAAACACTACTTGCCAAAGTACACTGAAGAGGAGCCATGGAAGCGACATTTTGGGTGTGAGAAGTGGACTGCATTTGTGCAACATAAGCACATGTTTGATCCTCATGCCATTCTGGCTCCAGGACAGAACATATTTCGCAGGAATCAAAACTCCCCCGGGCTGGACCAGCTGCTGCTGCTGCTGCTTCATTCAGATTCTTCTTCATCATGAAACTTGACTTCTTGCTTGTACATACACCATTGAGACATGATCAAGATTGTGATATTACATGATTGTCCACAATCTGACTTTTCAAGTTTTCAATGCTTCTACAACAACCCATTGTCCAGACTCCAATTGTGATTTGTGAAGGAGCTCAATGAGGTCTACTGTATGAAATTACCCAGGATCAATGTAACTTGATTTCTGTCATAAAAATTACATCTTGGTCTTCAATGTTTTATTTGGATTACTAGTGACAATCAAACTAACATAAGATCATAACATTGATATATATTTTCATTTGTTCCTTGAAATCCTACATTAACATCAAAACGAAATTCCATGATCATATCAAGTTTCCACTTTTTTCATTGTTTTTTTTTTTGTGAATGTTGTTTCTGATGCATTTGTGATATCTTAAAGCACAATTTTTGCTTGAACACTTTAAGTTAACAATTTATTATATTTTATTAATCAGATATAATCATTAAAATACTTATTTCAATTATAGTTTTGATATTTAAATCATTATCAAAATCCTTTAGAGCTTAAATTTTATGAATATGCATCATGAATGTTTTCAAAGCTCGTGCAAGGAACTAATTTGATTGGCTCCTGACAAAGTTTTTTTATAAAAAAAGCCATTTCCCTGTCAATTTTTTTTGTTTGTACATGAAGAAATATCTAAAATACAACTTTATGGCAATGTCCATCATAGCCGAAAACTCACATTGTACAAATAAAAACATCTTATCATTCACATATTTCAAACTAAGTAATTGTTTCACTAGTTTGAATTTTTTTTTTCCCCACAATGAAAAAATTCACTGAAAAAAAAACATTGGTCTTTTTATCTTGCAAATGAAGGTTTTACCAAGTGACCTTAGGACTTATATCCCTTTTTTGGGGGCAAATTTTGTAAATGTTTTTGAAAATAGCAAGGTTTTTAGATTGGGCTCAGTAGATTTAGAGTGTATGTTCTTGTAGTTTGCCAAGATTATTATTATTATTATTTTATTGTCCTAGTTGTCCTCTAGCCAAATTTGGCTAATGTATGGCAATGTATGGTTGCCAATGTGGTTAAACCACAAAAGTGGAAAAATAGAACCCTGAAACTACCCACTAATAGAAATTGCTTTTGTCTTTTGTTTTCTTTTCTAATTTTTCCATATAAACCCTAAACCCTAATAGCAGCAAGGGTTTAGGGTTTAGGGTTTTGAGACCACCATTCCCTTCTTCTACCTGGGTTGCCAAGTGTGGCTTACCGGGCATGACGGGCAGCTACTTGCCCCCTTCCATGGGTATATATTTCGTACCCGCCAGTACAAATTGCTTTTGTCTTTTTCTGTCTTGTTTTGATTTTCCATAAACCCTAAACCCTAAATCCTCGTGGCAATGGTTTTAGGGTTTGGAGACGACCCTTTTCGTTCTTCGACTAGTGTGCGTTTCCTCTCAACAGTGGCGCTTTCTTAGGGGCGGGGTTTGTGGAAGTTAAATCTCTCGAATTTCTGTCGGATGATGATGGAGTTCACGAATCAGGCGAGGAAGAAGTTGGGTGTTGTCGTGAATCGGCGTGATTTCTTCTTTGCGTCTGAAGTTTGAATTCAGTTTTTTGTGCCGGTTGTAAAGTTGCAAAATGCTCGGGTGCAGCAGCAGCTCTTGTTTTCTTTTGTATTGCCACAACACCACTTGTGGAAGTCATCGAGTATGGCGTCGATGAAATGAAAGCGTCGTTGTAGATTGCTGCATTTCTTCCTTCGATCCTTCAAGATCATGGCATTGCAACGACTCACCCCAGCAGTGACCCGTCCCTTGGTCGTACTCTCGGGTGAGCTTTAGGGTTTTCCTTGTTTTTCTATTGTGTCTTCTTCTTCTTTTAGTCTTATGCCATAGAGAATTCTAAGCATTGGGTATACTGTCAACTGCACATGCCAGGTTCTGGACGGTGGTGACACAGGGTTTAAGGGTTTAGGGTAATAGGGGATTCTAATCATTGGAGCACTGTCAACTGCATATTGCCAGGTTCTGGACGGTGGTGCCACAGCAGCGTCGCCTCTTTGGGAGCAGATCTTCCAGTAACTGCAACAGATCCTTTCATGGGTAAGCATGTTGGTGTTTGAATTTTAGGGTATGGGGTTTAGGGTTGTCTCAACCTCACTACTAACCAGCAATGTGTGTTTGTAATCTATAAGATACCCTTGCAATTTAAGCCAAGAAATCAACTCTAAGCTTTTTAGGGGAAAGCCATGAGACCCACCAGCAGCAACCAAGTGACATCAGGAACATTCTAATGTTTAGAATTGTATTGAAATGCTATATTGTATATGAGCATGAGGCACTATGGAACATAATTTGTACCTCAAAGATGTCACAAGCTCTCATAGATTTCTTCCGTTTGATAAGACTGGCACCAATTGAGGAATGTTGAAGGGGTTTTAGGGTTTAGGATTCATTACCTGCAATTGCTCAAGTTTTTTTGTGCATTCAGTATTGTGTCCAATGAAAATTGGGGGGATTTGATGCATAGTAACACCACTGTGTGCAACATTAAATTCTCCTCCTCATGTAGTATTATGGCAAACAGGGCTACCTATGTTAAGATCTCTTTAAGGTTATATTTCTCTCACCAGTTGCTGCAATCTAATGGCAGATCCGAAAAGGATCATAGAGAAGCGTTGGCAGGAGTTCTTCTCAGATCCTTCACAGTGGTTTGATCACAGGTTGGAGAAGGTAACTGCTTTCATATTTCTCTTGTTGACATGGAACTCTTTAAGTCAATTCAATTTGTGCTCTTTTGTGCTAGTCTAGTTGTCTGCATCCAGATGTGAAGAAATGTGTTGTTGCTCATGAACTGGAATTTGTATTACTGGGTATAGGTAAATGCAAGGTATCCTGACTTCAAACATAAGAAGACACAGGAGGCATTATGGCTTAATGGCAGATTAAACCCCCCTTGGGTGGAATCAGAGCTGGCAACAATCGTACCAGGGACTTTACAATTGAATGCTTTTCACTGGAATAGAAAGCTTGAAAGATATGCTAAGGCTCGGCAATATGAGAAGATGATGGAACTTTTTCAACAGATGAAACAAGAGGGTACAACCCCAGACAGTCTCACTTTTGTCAGAGTGCTCAATGCGTGTGCAAGTTTACGAGCACTAAAAGATGGAAGATCCATTCACAAACAGATCATGCAAAGTGGCTTAGAGTCTGATATCTATGTGGGGAGTAGCCTCATTGACATGTATACTAAATGTGGGAGCCTTGAGGAAGCTTGGGGTGTGTTTAACAGGATGCCCACACGCAATGTGGTCACTTGGAATGCCATGATTCTGGGGCATGTGAAATGCGGGCAAGGGCAGAAAGCACTGGAACTGTCTCGACAGATGCAAAGTGCAAATGTGCAGCCAACTCCAGTCACCTTTGTGGGGGTGTTGAATGCATGTGCTAGTGTAGGAGCACTTAAAGAAGGCAGGGTTGTTCATGAACAGATTGTTCAAAGCAGATGTGAGTCTAATCCCTTTGTGGGTAGTAGCCTCGTTGACATGTATGCAAAATGTGGGAGCATAGATGATGCTTGGAGAGTGTTCCAACAGTTGTCTACACATGATGTGGTCACTTGGAATTCGATGATTATGGGATATGTGAAATGTGGCCAAGGGCAAAAGACTTTGGAACTGTATCAACAAATGGAATTGGAAGGGGTGCAGCCTGATGCTGTCACTTTTATGGGATTGCTGAATGCATGTGCAAGTTTACAAGCTCTTGAAGAGGGCAGACGCATTCATGTGCAGATCGTGCAGACTGGTTTTGAGTCTCATGTATATGTGGCTAGTAGCCTTGTCAACATGTATGCCAAATGTGGGAGCCTTGAGAATGCTTGGACAGTGTTTAACAGGATGCCTGCACGTGATGTGGTTGCTTGGAGTGCCATGATTTTAGGACATGTGAAATGTGGGCAAGGGCAGAAGGCATTGGAACTGTTTCAACAAATGCAACATGCAGGTTTGCAGCCAGATTCTGTGACTTTTGTGGGGATACTGAATGCATGTGCAAGTGAGATGGCTCTAGAGGTAGGCAGGAACATTCATGAGCAGATTGTTCAAAGCGGCTATGAGTCTGACGTCTTTGTCGGCAGTAGCCTTGTTGACATGTACACAAAATGTGGGAACATAGAGGATGCTTGGAAGGTGTTCAATCGAATGCCCACACGCACTGTGGTCTCATGGAATGCCATGATTCTTGGGCATGTGAAATGTGGGCAAGGGCAGAAGGCATTGGATCTGTTTCAAAGAATGAAACAGGAAGAGGTGCAGCCAGACCCTGTCACTTTTGTAGGAGTTCTGAATGCCTGTGCTATCATAGGGGCGATAGAAGAGGGTAGATGCATCCATGCACACACAATACAAAGTGGTTGTGACTCAGATGCCTATGTTGCTACCAGCCTGATTGACATGTATGCCAAATGTGGGAGCCTAGAGGATGCTCAGAAAGTGTTCAACAAGATGCCAACACATAATATTGCCTCTTGGAATGCCATGCTTGGAGGCTATGCCATGCATGGACATGCTGAGAAAGCTCTTGGACAGTTTGAACGGATGTGTGAAGCAGGAGTAGAGATCAATTCAGTCACATTTCTTTGTCTTTTGGCAGCTTGTAGCCATGCTGGTAAAGTGGATGAAGGCATGCACTATTTGGAATCTATGGGTTCAGTTTATGATATTTCTGTGGCAGTGGAGAACTATGCCCATGTCATTGATCTTCTTGGCCATGCTGGCTGCCTTCACGACACGGAGGACTTGATCAATACCATGTCATGTGAACCAAATGTTGGTGTGTGGAAAGCCTTGTTTGCTGCTTGCAGACTTCACGGTAATGTGGAGATGGCAGAACGAATTGGAAAGCTTGTCATTGCATTGGACCCTGGGAGTGTCATAGGCTATGTGCTACTATCAAATATCTATGCCACAGCAGGCAAGTGGGATCTCAGGGCAAATATTCAACGACAGATGTCAGAAAGGGGTGTAAGGAAATGAGGCATGATGCAACATGGATTGAGCTGAACATTGAAGTACATATGTTTGGAGTAGATGACCAAGACCATCTTTAAAGGACAGAAATCCATGCAGGCTCAAAGAGATTCTCTGTCCGTCTGCCATTATGATCAGCACAAGGTATATCCCAGACACAAAGTTTCATGTTACAGGATGCAAAGTGGGAAGGAGAAATGGGATTTCATCTTTTTCATCAATGTGACAGGCTGTTCATCACATATGTGCTAATTAGTGACAGGATGCGCAGTGGGGAATTTTCTGTAATGGGTGAAAGCCTGATGGAGCAATGCTGTGTGGAGGCCGTCACTCAATGGATAAAAGTTACTCTGCTACTGCATCTTGTATTTTCAAATCTGTGTCAGCAAGCTTTTGTGACTGCTGGTGCTGGTGCCCAGCTCATTTCAAAGTTGGTTGGGGCAACAATGATAGTGAGGGGAGGCAAATTGCTTTCATCACTTGAAGAAATGGTCCTTATTTTCATTGGGATTCTCGGTGAGTGGTGTTGAGTTCTACTCCATTTCTGCATTTCACAGGTGTGACTGACATGGAGCCAAAACTAGCACAAATCTTTGCAACTCATGGAGGACTGCACAGGGGTGGAGGATGAATTGACCAGACTGTAGTCAGCAAACTGGAGATACAAGCTGTCAGTGACTCCCATGAAGCAGGTGTGTGCAGAAAGAAGAGGAAAAGTTCCTTTCCTTCTGTCTGCAAACCATTTTTGTTACTCTGATAAAATCTAGACAGTTTCTAGATGGGGCCTTAAATTCAAGCTTTGGCATTCACATTCTGGATTGCTTTTCATGCTTAAGCAGCAGCAGCAAAAATATGCCAAATTTTGCTCCCCACTTTTGATTCAACCATGCAGAATAGGGTCGTTAGTAGGTGAAGGCATTTAGATAGGCAGGGGCAAGTGAAGGGTTGGTATGGGGGTAGAAACTAGAAATCTTTTATTACAACAATGATCTCGATGGAGGCACATTCATAACCAATTTCAACTACAAGCATGTTTCTGACCATCATAAGGTAGGTAGATACATACCATGTACATGCCTTAATAAATAGCTGGTCTTGCAGGAGGTATCAAAGTTGGCTGCAGCACCCAATTCTGTTTCAAGTACAGGCTGGCAAAACCTGCCTTCAGTTGCTGATCACAAACAATTCAATTATTTCATTACAAGTTTTGAAAATAAGCTTTATTTATACATGCAGAGATTTAAGATAACAGAAACAATTTTTTGGGCCAATTCTCTTCTGATTTTCTATTTGAACAGTCACAGGACAAAATTTGACTAAAATCCGTGGTAGACACATTGGAAAGACAAGATGTGATTTAGATATGACAAAATGAAAATCTTTCATGGTACATTAACAATGTTATGATCCTTCACACTTGGAGTGAGTGCAGCTTGCTCAACTGATTCCAGTAGCTACATCTGTGAACTTACAGCTACAAGTGCTAAATCCTTTGGATAAACTCATCTTGTATTCCCAACATTTCCTCATCTGCCTTTTGTCTCTGCAACAAAGCTCACACCAAAATGGTCGTTGCTTTGGAATAAATGCTAATCTCCACTAAAGAGAATCCCTTGTGCAGTGGGTCTTACCATAAAATTTCACACAATGGTCAATGATATTTTTTGTGGAATTGTGCGAGATTTGTGCGTAAGAGAGGTTCACCTCGAAGTGATGCCACAGTGGTTCCAGTTATGTAAACCTCCACAAAATCACCAGGCTCCAAGTTCACCATCACGTGAGAGCACCTGTCCCTATTTATGATCTCACATGTTTCTTCAAATCCAGAATCCTCCCCAGTATGAAGAGAATCAGGGACTGGTGTTCTAGGAAAGACAACCTTGTGCCCTTTGTCACTCTTCCCAATCAACTCAGTCTCAGGGGCTCTCTTATTTGGGCCCTCCACAAGTACGAGCTGTGTGGATCCCAACTGCGATTCAAACCTTGGGGTAGTAGTCCGCCGAAAGGTTGCAATTAACTCTGACAAGCGCCGTTGTTTCACAGACTCTGGAACATCATCTGCATAATTTCGATGTGCATGAGTGCGTTCTCTCATACTGTAGGCAAACATGTAGGCCATGTCATAACCAACTGCTTCCACAAGTTTTAAGGTATCCTCATGGTCTTCTTCTGTCTCCCCACAAAATCCTGCAAATTCCAACCCGACGGTTAAAAGATATTTTTGAATGAAAGCACAAGAAGTGGCATCTAGCATCCATAGCAGTACATGAAATTTGCATTCAGCAGACTGGTCTGACAACTGTTAACAAACTCGATACCCTCATCCTTGAATCAAAGAATTCGAAAAGTAATTAGATTCTTGAGCAACAGTTTGCCAACGGACATGCATTCTCAATGGCTATGAAGATGGCATCCTAAGGTCATCCAAGGTATAAATGCTCTCAAGCAGTTGACTAAAGAAAAATACAAAACAAAAGACTATCAGAGAAAGAACTGACCAGTAATAAAATCACTGCTGATACTAACATCTGGGAGTATAGTCCGTATCCTTTCCACACATGCTAGATATGCATCCTTTGTATACCCCCGCCGCATCCTTTCTAACACTGTGGAGCTTCCACTCTGAGCAGGGAGATGAATCATATTACAAAGATTGGGCCGTTCTTGCATCAGATATAGCAACTCATCAGGGAAATCCTTTGGATGTGGAGATGTAAAGCGAAATCGCATTTCTGGATACCGGATTGATAAACAGTCAAGCAGATGGCAGAATCTCAGACCCCCTTCCTTAATTTTATACAGGGTTGAAAACCCAGGGCTCAAAATTGTGGGGGATGTAAACCGATTATCTCCATTGCTGCCCTCTGCAACAGAGACAATATCACCATCCCCTTCCTCCTCTCCTACAAATATGGTCACATTGTTGTCTTTGAACCAACTTCCATCATATCCTTCAACAACATTACCCGATCTGTCATTGTAGCTGTTCACATTCTGTCCTAAAAGCATAACTTCCCTCACACCTTGCTCCCAGAGCTCACCAACCTGCAAGCTCCAATCCTGCTGATTTCAGGCTCTCTACCATTTCTCTGCAGACCAGTCACCCTGTTTCTGGAGTGATGTCATATTTCCAACTCTTAATTTACCAAGGTTTGTGTTCTGCAACTTTTTGATGACTGGCTACTCTTTGAAATGCTAACATATACATATTGTGTATTTCAGGAAAAGTTGGTTGCTCATCTTCTAATTGTGTTCTGTGGTTAGGCCTGACATTTACTGATCCAGCAGCTGTTAGTCAGATTCTGCTCACCTCTCTAACAATAGAGTCAACTGGACGTGACCGCTCCCTCCCTCGTGTGAATGGAACAATGCAGAATGAGCACATGTTGTTGCAACCACGCATAACTGACACAAACGCTGTCACAGAGTTCTGTGCAATCCGCACAGGTGAGACATCCGCATAGGTTTCTTCAAGAGAGAGAAGTGTGTTGATTCCCGTTTGACCTTCATCGACTAGAGAAAGCAACCGAGGGAGATCCCTGTGAATTCAACAAATTGGCATCAATCCCTGACATTAATGCTTAGTCGAGATCGTTGCTATTAAATTATATGGCAACAAAATTATATAATCCAGCTCCATTTACAACCCTTGTGCTGTCATATCCACAACTAGATCCACAGGAACTTCGGTTAGCAATTTCTGCTTCCTATGAGAAATTGAGGGCTGTAGCATTCACCCATTAAGTCACCTGTATGCATCTGGTCCACACACAACGTCCACCATTTTATCAGCAACTATTAACTTCTCCTTCAAGCGCTCAGCCATGCACCCCAGCACTGCAACCTTTGGAGGGTTTGCTGGTCTTGTCAATGTCAGTGCCTTATTACGTGTCCACCTAATTCCATGTGCACAGGAATTATGTCCATGAGAAAACTCACAGACACTCCTTAGAAGACAACCTTGAAATCAAAGCTTGTTTGAAAACACAGTTTACTATATTGCTTTGCTTAGTACAGTAGTAGCCTTTGTGTTGAAGGGCCCCACCCTTACTTCAACAAAGTAGGAGATGAAAGAGGCGAATTTCCACTATGTGGAAAGCCCACCTCCAAGTACTGGAATCTACTACAAACATGATTTAGCATCTGCCCTAGATATTGCATTGCTCTAAATAGCTGATCAAGATACATCTATTTGCTCCAGTGAAATGAACAAAGAAAAGCCCTAAATTGTGAAGGGATGTTGTCAAACCTGGTTTTCAAGTGCTTGAAGTAATTGAGGCGGTGCCATATCTTGTGTTCAGCATTCTCTCTAATTGCACATGTGTTGATAAAGATGATGTCAGCTGCTTCAGGTTGATCAACAATCTCTGTGTAGCCTGCATCTTTCATGATTGCTAGCACTATTTCCATGTCATTCACATTCATTTGGCAGCCATATGTTTCAACATACATCCGGCCCCTCTCCACCTTGCTCCCAAAGTCTTCCTCCAAATATGGCACCTGTGTTGCCCTGCAAAGAAATCATCACAGTTTGCCAAAAAATAAAACATCATCCCCTCCTCTTTGCTGTCTTCCAGAACATATTTTATTTCCTCTTGTGCTTGGCTTGCTCTTGGACCGGATTCCAGGAAGATAAGGAACCTGACAAAGAGAAACCCTAGGTCTCAAAAGAAAGTAGCGCTGTGCAATTTCCAGGAATTCAGGTAAGCAGGTTACCTGTGATTCAAGCCTGCTGCAGAAACATTTTGTTTGAGAAAATCCTGGAAGCGTGGTCCTGGGAGAGGCAGGTCCTTCGTTTCCGTGTTGACTCCCAATGCTGGTGCGGATGAAGAAGAAGGAGAAGAAGGCAAGGAAGCAGCGGCGGAGACAAAAGAAACGGAAGCTGCAGAAGATCGCAAAGGACAAGGCAGCAGTAGCCACGGAGCATAATCCGCTCCTCTCAAATTCCTCGACGCTGTTCCAAGTGTGCTGATTCTTCGAGGCACGGAACAGCGACAACTGAAAGCCGCATACATTTTGAGCTTTTGTTGTCTAGGAATAGTATCGAGGTCGAACCTGAGGAGATTGTTGTTGCTGTTGTCACACAACAGATGAGGAGTCAAGAACAACAGCTCCTTTCTCTTTCGTCCCGGGATTGATTTGCTGCATACGGGTGGAAATACTGCTCCACCGGATAAGAAGAATACATTGCCTGCTGCTCTCCGAGCCGGCGACGACGCCAAGGGATTCATAAGCAGCAAGTTTAGCAAATCCCTCCTGTTTTCCTACTCCGTTTCTTCACGTCCTATCCTCTCCTCCATCGACTGCGGTCCTCTTCACCGCACGCCGTCGTCCTTTCGTTCTTCGCCTTCTGCCCCCGGCTCCTTCTGCTTTCGTCCCTTTTTTAGGGCGTTCACGAGGCCGATTCTGCCGTCCCTTTCGGCTGAATTATATCACAGAAAATGTCTTTAGTGGCCGATTCTGCATTTCCGTTCGGCACAAATATATCACATAAAATGCCTTTACATGTCAATTCTGCTCTTATCTTTTTCAGTTCAATTGTAACACAAAAATTCCTCTAGAGGCCGATTCTGCCCTTTCCTTTGGGCTCCATTATAACACAGAAAATCCCTTTAGAGTTCAATTCTGCCCATTTCCTTTTGGGCTCAATTATAATGCAGAAAATCCCTGTAGGGCTCAATTCTGCCCATTTCCTTTGGGCTCAATTATAACACAAAAAATCCCTTTAGGATTCAATTCTGCCCATTGCCTTTTGGCTCAATTATAACATAGAAAATACCTTCACAGGTTGATTCTGCCCATTTCCTTTTGGCTCAATTATAACATAGAAAATACCTTCACAGGTTGATTCTGCCCATTTCCTTTTGGCTCAATTATAACATAGAAAATACCTTCAGAGGTTGATTCTGCCCTTCCTTTCGGCTCAATTATGACACAGAAAATGACTTTAAAGACTGGTTCTGCCCTTCCTTCTGGCTCAATCATAACACACACGGAATGCCGTTTGAGGCCAGTTCTGCCACTCATTTTGGCTCAATTATGGGAAGAGCCTTGATTTGGTCTTAGCCTTCTACTGTGGTCTCATTCTTCTTAGGGCATACATAGCTTTAGAAGCTGATTCCGCCCTTCCTTTTGGCTCGATTATATCTCAGAAAATGCCTTTCCAAAGTTTCGGAATTTTCTTATGATGAGTCTCAATCAAAGAACTTAAGCTCATTGCAACAAAACAATTGGAACTTGGAAGGCATCTCAACTAATCGATATCAAAGCACAATATATTGTGTGTTGTTGTAACTAGTGTTGTAACTTGAGGAGTCAATGAGTAGATTTCATGAAGAACATTAGAACAACCAAGTGGGGAATGTTGAAGTAGAGAAGTGAACCAATTATGGCAATGTGCATCCTTACCTCAACTTGTGGTTGATTCATTGGCATTCACCATTTGTCAACAACCAATTGCATGTCACTCTTGCTTTTGCACATTTATTTAGGATTCTACCTCTGTTCTTGCACAAGGATGCTTGAGATTCCACACCAACATGAAGATTAGGGCATGAAATTATGGTAGACATTTAAAGTTTAAGTGGAACATTATCTATAGTATTTTGTTCTCTTGCTCTTGTTCCAAAGCTTTTTTTGTTCTTAGTCAGAGCCAACCTTTTCTTGCTCTTGTTCTAAAGCTTTTTTTTGGTTCCTACTTTGAGCCAACCTTTTGCCAAGTTAAGTATGTTTTGCATCAACATCAAGTGTGAAGTGACAATCATTGTCAAAGCAAAGGTGTATGTAAAAGTTATGAGATAAAATGCTCACAATGATTATTTTCAAGTGTGGTAGGGGTAGGTTACATCATTACCTTCTTGATTCTTTGGACTTAAGTTCTTATAGACATGATCTAGTGAATGTCCTTTTGAGAAGAAGCATCATCACATAACATTTTTTCAAGGCAAATTAGTTTTTAAAAACTACATTTAATGTTAAACAAGAAAGTTTACGAGCTTTGTTAGTTGTACGAAAACATAAGCTATTACACAATAATTGTAGATGCCATCATATTAGTGACAAAAGCAACAAATATCCTAATTGAAGTGTTGGGATCTTTTAACACAGAGATTGTTAATGCATGTTGGAACAACATGTAGATTTAGGTTGAAAAAGCAGAAGTGTTGGGATCTTTTAACACAAAGATTGTTAATGCATGTTGGAACAACATGTAGATTTAAGTTGAAAAAGCAGAAGTGTTGGTATCTTTTAACACATAGATTGTTAATGCATGTTGGAACAAGATGTAGATTTAGGTTGAAAAAGCATAATTCTTTAAGGCAATAATGCCAAGCTTCAAGTTTGTTGCTAGTGTTGCATGATGTTCTAAAAATAAGGGATAACTTTTGTAAATATAAATTCTAAATGTTTAAACCACATGTCTAGTCTTTGATCTAGGAAAATCTAATAACTAAATGAAACATGGCAACTATTGAGGCCATCAAAGTGAACAACAAGCTTGCAAAAATGAAAGAACATTTCAAATTGCTATTGCAAAAGCCCAAAATAGAAACTAAAAGGTGTAATATTGTTTAGAGCAAGAAAGCTCATGAATGCAACATGTGAGTTGTTCACAAAAGAAAATATGTAACATCACTTGCTATTTGAAAAGTTTATTAGGGCCTCACAAGTTTTGGCTAATCTTTTGGGTTCCTTCAACCCAAAAATGGCAAAGTTCAAAAGCTAACTATGCATGTGTAGGTATATGTAATTTGGAGTTTTGTCGTCTAAATTGTTGTTATCAAAGTTGTAAAGAAAATCATTTTCATTATGAAATTATGCATGCACATTGATGATAATCAAGGGATATGGAGAGAAAGAAGGATAGCTTGGAGCATGAACAAAAGTTGGAAATAAAGTACAATTACAAAATTCAAAATCACTTTAGTAATGGATTTGAATTTGCCATTGTTAGATGGCAAGGTGTAATGAACACTAAGGTTGCCAAAGGTAAAAAATCATTTAAGAACTTCAAGAAGAGAAGAGACATGTGTTTTTCACACTAAAACAATAAGCCTACATGTTTAATTTGATGGCTACTAGTCACCAAATGCACAAGGACATGACTTACAACATCTCCAAAGTAAATTAGCACCATATTTTTTGTGCATGTTGAAACTTCCAACAAATTAAGGAGCATAGTGAAAAATATTCTACCACTTTGTGTCCAATGTTACCCCAAAATAGAGATTGCATGTAGATGGATGACACCCTCAACACTTTTTCCCAAACAATGGAACAAAAACAAGAATCACAAAACCATCTAAATACAAAGAAAAAATTGGCACATAAAGATTTTATGCAACAAGAAATTGAACAACAAAAAAGAGATTGGGAAGTTGAGCTCACTTGATTAAATTTAATGTTTTCTTCTCTAAGAAGTTGGATATGATGACATGAAAAAAAGATATATGACTTTGTCACACTTCCGTGCTTAGACAATCAAGATGTAAATTTTGGAATTATGACCAAACCTCATCTTGTAGGTGAAAAAAACAACATTATTGAATTTTTTTTGACCTTACATAATTAAGTCCACATGACAAGTTTATGGGTTGTCCAACAACCATACTTAAACATAGTTTGAATTAGTTGCCATTTGTTTTAATTTTTGAACATGGATGGGTGGTGATTCTAAGTATTATGTCCCATCCAACATTATAAACAAGTATTAATTGATGTGTTGGCCTTATGAGTATTGGCCTTAACCTCTAAGCATCTCAAGAGGCAAGTTGAACTCTTGGTTCAGGTACTCACGATACAAGTTAATGGTTAAAGACTAAAAAACTTAGGTGCATGTAAATTTCAAATCATGTCAATTGTGCCCAAGCATGCATTGTAGTTTTCATTATTGCCTTTTCCATACACAAAGTGCTTCAAGCTTACCTTCTTACATATATGGGTGCAAACACAATATAAGGAACCATTTGAACCAAGGACCAAGTCTTTAATGAGTCCCTAAATACATAATATTCTACAAAATATTTTTAAAATGATGATTTAAAAATCAACTTCCAAATTGTTATAATTCTTATGACTCAAAATGATGTTACATTATATTATGATGTAAAATTATTTTTTTAAAATTCCCATGAAATTATCATTTTTTTTTTAAAATCAAGATTTTAGAAAAGTCCTCTAAACATTAAAAAAAACATTGGTTATGTTTTTCAATACTTTATATTCAAGTTCAAGTATGGTAAAATAGATAAATTTTACTCCTTGTCACAAAGAAAAACAAATAGGCATAAACAAGTTTTAATATATTGAAAATAGAAATGTTTTTTAATTTCATGATCAACATGAGGATAGTCTTTAATTTTATCACAATGATGTTGATTAATTACAAATTTAATATGCATTCAAGTAGATTTTAAGAAAATAACTATATTTTCTTTGTATTTTTTTAGCTATGCAAACTTGTACAAGTAAGTGAAAATAGATGAATTATTGAATATTCTCCATTTTCAACATGATATAGTTTTAAAATGTACTTGTAAGTTCTCAATGTTTAAATATTATAGTAGAATAAAGTTAGAGTGCAAGAATAGATGGACACGACAAGGAAGAACACTTTTTCACAAATAAATAATAGTTAACAATGCCGTGTATTATCGATGAAAAAGAAGTTACAATGTTTTTGTCTTCTAAGGCCACCAATCGTTGATTGGAGGTTGTTTGGGCTGATCTTTTGGCGTTTTGTTTTGCACATTGACATTCCAATGCTCTAGTTATTAAGTCCTTAATAAAAACAATTAATTGTAAACTTTTATCGATTGAAGTCCGGTTGTTTTGATGTGACCTTGTCAGTGCTTAAAGTTTCCATAACACTTCTAGTACCATAATCTGTTACTAATATGTTACTAACTTTTAATGGAAAAGTAGGTTTAAACTAATTTGACCAATCATTTTCAAACATATTTGTTATTTACTTTTATTGTGCCAAAGTTTTTCAAATTTTGTAATCACCTCACTATAAATTCAAATAAAAGCACAATGCTTTTATTATGTTATTTTAAATTATTTTCATTCTATTTTATTCTATTTGTGTCAAAAATTAAACCGTTTTTTTATTGTTTTGGAGATAATTAATTTTTTGTATACTTTACCATGCTTTCACCCATTATATTCATTTCCTGAAATGAAGACATACTAAAAAGAACTAATGATTGTGTTGACTACCAAATTTTTTGAATGGCTCTCATGATTTTGAAAAATGACTACATGAATCTTCAACATTAAAATGTAATAAGGTTTAGTGGATAATGTTTATATGCTTGTGAATATGCATTTCCATATTTTTGTGTAATTTGAAGATGTTTAAGTAATCATAAAATGAATACAAAGTAATGGGAACCTAATGTTGACTAGGTTTTTAAAAATTTCAAACATGTTTAATGTTATGTGAAACTAAACCATTCATTTTTAAAATGCATGGAACGTCATAAATTAATGACTATGAAGGCATGTTATTGAGAAGAACTTGAATTCATATTTGGCAATACATAAGTGCATTTTGAACATGCTTTGAATGCCCAAAAATGTATAATTTGAAAAACTTCCTTGAAGAGTAAATGTTTGTTGATTTTTAAGGAAAGGCATTTTCATGTCAATTGCATGTGTTATGAATTTTTTTTGGTATAGTTTACTAGTATTTAGTTTTAAAAAGTGAATAGATAATTACAAAATTATGGTCTTTTAAGCAAATTTTGGTATAATATAGAAAAATTATAACTAAAATACATGTCATTTGTTGTTTCAACATCAATTCACCTCAACATTGGAACACATCAAGTCAAATTACTATTATACAATATATTCACATTGAAAAAAACTATAGGATTAAGGATTCTTCATCAAATGGATGATAAACATATTATATAATACGTTTCTATCAAATATTGGGAGAAATTGTTTGATAGTTGGAAGCCACATGAGTGTTTTATAAAAAATAAGCATTCTAGTCTTGGATTAATTGATTCCTTTTATTTTGTTTTCACCCCTTGGGGTGGTTCCTTATACCTTGTTTGAAGTCATATGTGAATAACAACATTTTTAGTTACTACATCTATAATTAATGAAGTTGGATTAAATATTTCTTGTTGCATATTCAACTTTTAAGCTTCATTTTCATTAGTAAGGTGATCTTCCAAATAGTGAAACAATTTTTTGTGAAAATATGAAAGTGACATGTTGAAACTCATCATAATTATGATAGGTTGCACTCTAAATAATTTAATTACTCCTATGATAATATTATAATATGTCACAGAAATAATAATAATTTCAAAACTAACAAACGAATTAATTTTTTGAAAAAAAAAAAAATCATTTTGTCAATGTGGAAATTGACCCTACGCTACTATAACCATTGCTAGTGCATTTTAGAAATTAATTGGGTTACCAATATTTGTCACCCAACTACCTATATATACACATTGTGTATTATCAACATATTTATGGGCCAAATAACAATGCATATGCCCACACTCTTATAACTTTCCTTATTCATATGTTATTGTGTTTACATATCCAACAAGGAGTTTTGCACCACTCAAGTATTTAATGGGCCACAATACAAGCTAAGTATGGCTATTGCCAATGCTATTCATCTTGTTTATGTTGTTAGTTATGAAGGTTATACAACAATACCTTTAGGATATTGCAATAGTTTTAGTGCTAGGATTGTAAAGGTTTGGGTGTCTTGACAAAATTCATGTTTCAAAAATATTTGCACATGTTTAATAACAAACAAGTGATTTTTGTTTAGATGTCGGAAAAATATATATATTTTAAATAAGATGTTGAAGGGGATGGGTTGCATGTTTATATTATCTTTGACTCCAAACCCTTGAAGTTGAATGAATGGTATGTGGTGTGATTTTAAAATTTGAATACAACGACAATATTCAGTATTACATTAGATGTTGGGCACAATGATCTTTATGAATTTTTTTGTGAACATTATTAAATTTACACTTTCACTGTTAGTGTTATGATTGATGAAGGTTTGAACATTTGTTGCATCCTTGAACATTTATTTCACAATGCAATGATGTACTTTTCCATTGATGGCTTACCATTATTGTGTAAGAAGTGTCATCTTGATGGCCTTGCATTTAGTAATCCCTTGTGCCTTCCTTAAAACTACCAACCTTGTCCATGGTGTTAGTTTTTGAAATTGATTTCATCATATTGGTTTTCAAACATGAAGAATAGTAGATGTGGGATATGTTGGGATGAAGTTTCATAGACATGTAAAATTTTGTTCATGGAATTAACACTTTTTCAATTAAGATTTGACTTGATATTTGTGATAGAATTGATTTGCACAAACCTTTGTTCCCAATGTAAACTATGGTATCATTAGTGATAAGCTTGCTTAGATTTTTCCTTTCTTGTTTTTATTCCAACTCTTTCTTTTCTTTACAAGTTCCTGAATTGTGTCTTCCTATGTTATGATATGTTGGTTGCAAAATGAAAATACCAATGGTTTCCAAATGATTTTGGCCTCAACTTTCAAGCTACTTTGATTATCTTATTATCTGGTTTCTTGTTTAATTGGTTCTAAACTTTCAAACTTGTTTATTTATTTAATTTTTCAAATACTTGGTTTTCAAATTTCAGCTCACCTAATTATTAAAATTCTTTGAATGTCAAATTTCAAATTCATATTCATTTTTAAGTGACCTATTGAAGTTGTTTAATTTATTTGTTTTGACATCAAGTCAATACATATACCTATAAAATTAAAGTGAGATTTACATCATCATGATGTACAAGATCATAAGACTTCATGCATTTTATACAAAAACACAATCTAAAATTGGTTTTACAAATAACAATTCCCTTTATCATGTTTGGACTAATATTTTGGGTACCTAATGAATTGATTATAAGATGTGTAGAGACTTATTGGAGTAATTACCATAAACTTACTTTGCATTTAAATTACCCAATCATGTTTCAATTAACAATCATCATTTAAATATGTTATGTTTAAAATTTTGTGTGTAGGTCAAGAAAGTGTTACACTAGGTATAATCTTTTATAATATTAATGTTATAGGGATGGAACTTCTCATGGTCATGCCATCTTGTTTTATTTAGCATAAAGCTTATGAAGCATTTTAAAAATAGGGTTCATAAGATGAGTTCTTCATGTATGGTTTTGGCATATGTCAAAGCATGTAAGGCCTTCTTTGCACATTTCTTCCATGTTTTAGAACATGTAAATCATTATTGGCATTTAGAAATATATGATATTGTTAACAAAACAAAGAATGAATAGTTCCAACACTTAGTTCCTCCCGCTGAATCTTAATATTGCTACAATTAATCTTGATATTGTTTTTGATGTTTTATTCATCATGTTTTGTTAGACATTTGTTCATAATTAATCATCACATGTAGGCAAGGATGTTGGTCAAAGAAATACTAATTACATCCCAAGCAACATTTAATTAAATCTAATTTAAACAAAATTCACAACATGCTTTTGTAGACCCAAACAATGCACATGAACAATTACATTTGATTCCATGCAACAACCTACAAAAGCCCATTTTGATCAACCACACAACAAAACTCATTGTAGATACATTATGTATATGTATCAAAACACACATGGCACCCAATTGAATGGATTAAAGAAAATTGAGACAAAATTTGGAGCTTGCCACGATATGGTCCAAACTTAATCCTTCAAAATCACATGGTCATTCAATCCATACAATCTTCATCCATAATAGATTGTGTGCATAAACATCATGTTTTTTCTCTCCATAAGCTCTTGAATATAATTTGTTTTGTTTTTGGATCCCAACTCCCTTTAGAGTCCTTCCTTTTCCCTTCCAAAGATCCCACTCCAAAAAATAAAAATAAAAATCCATAATACCAAAAATTAAGAAACCATACAAAATTATAATGTCCTCATTTAATAACTTCCCAATGTTTCATCAAAATTTGTCATATCACTAGCCCCAATTTCATATTATTTTTCTATCATGATAATTAGCTTCTACTCAAATCTTTCAAAAGTATGAAGATTATCCATATTTTGACCCCGCCCAAACCTATTCCAAATGACAAAAAATTCAACAAGCAAAAGACTTTCTAAAACATGGGAAACTTGTTTTTTAAAACATTTTGAAACTTATGAAACTTTCTATAACTTTCAAAACACTAAACATTTCAAATTTTATAAAGCTTTCTAAAGCACTAGTGGGTACCTGTGACCTTCGGGCATTGTGAAGTCCCCCGGTTTCTTTAAACTTGAATCATGTTTTAGTTTTTTTTTAGAAACTTTTATCTTTTTTTTTAATGTGTTTTTTGTTTTTATTATTATTTTGTATAATAAAAATAAAGTGTTTTTTTTCATTTTTATATTTTTGTTTATTTGGATGCAAGTTTGAAGTTTGGAGAAAGAAGATACACCTCATTCTTTTTCAAGTAGGGTTTTTCTTCATTATTATAAGTTTTTTT
>Ga0209611_10006087_pt1 | contig 19932 bp, 11 predicted proteins | sample S1TSphgellanicum_3_FD_187693 | JGI IMG/M metagenome (GOLD analysis project Ga0209611, IMG submission 187693) | Host-associated microbial communities from peat moss isolated from Minnesota, USA - S1T2_Fc - Sphagnum magellanicum MG (SPAdes) (version 2) | ecosystem: Host-associated > Plants > Peat...
TACATGTTTCACCCTTAAAAGCTACCATGGAAGATGTGTGAATTGTATAAGGATATGCCATAATGTCCTTAAAAAGGGCAAATGAGCCATTTCTGCTATAGATACAAATGGCAAAATGTACCCAAATCTATGACCTTTGCATGACATTGTTTTTCCCTTCCCAAAATACTGTTCACATTGATGGTCGGATGCAAGTGGGAAAATATATGCATTTGAAGTTCATATGTCATGTTGTCAAATGGATCATTTGTGAATAATTATACATCTATGTTGCCCTCCAAAAGCCCATGACATTTAAAATAATATATTAGCAAGTATGTTGTAACCTCAACCTTGGGTTCATGATAAGGCTAAAGACGAAACAAACAAATTGAAAATAAAATCACGGCATGCCATGATAAACAAAAAATAAAATACACTTTCAAACCAAATGGGAGGTGAGTGTGAATCAAAAAATAATATTCCCAAATCTTTCAAATTGCAAACCCACTTTTGAAGTTTGGATTTTATGAAGTCTTGAATTTTAAGAAAGAGGTTTTAAAAATCAAAACTTCTTAAAAATGACTAATCATAATATAATTGAAAACATTTCAATGGTAGCTACAAGCTAGTGGGCTCACTTTGTAGTCAAAAAAAAGTTTTTTAATAGTTATGAAAGTTTGTAACATCAAGTGAAAAAGTGTGAAAATAATTCCTAACCATTTTAGAAAAAGATTTGAAAAAACCATAGATGCCCAATTGAAAAGTTTGACAAGGCATTGGAAATATCACAATAAGGGCCGTGAGATTGTGATCTTACATGTTTAGAATGCATGTGTTTCTTAGGAGTTATGAACCTTTGAAATTGCAAGTTTTAATTTTGGGAAAAGGACTTGGGAATTTTGAGAAAATGCCATTAGCCCATGGAAACATGAAAAGTATATTGTAAAAAGAGTAGTGCATCTTGTAAAAGTCTAGGCTTTGGTTAAGTTTATGATGAGTATGTGACCTTATGGGAATTGGACTACACATAATTTTTGTTTTCTTATGTAGGTGAAATGGTTAAGAAGTGCATGTGATATGTGCAATACAAGAAATTTTGTGATATGTAAACATTTATTTGTAATTACATGTCACTATCAGTCATTTGCAACTATTTTAAGTCACTTTTATAAATATTTAACAAATTTGGTCATTCCTGTGATTATGTTTATGATTATTAGTTTTTTCATTGTTCCATATGGATATCATTCAAGAAAGGGCATATATGTTGCATTAGTTACAATAGTGATCAAAATTAGTTGCACCATTATGAAGTGAACATAATCTCAAAATTTAGGTATATTATAATGTTTAGGGATATAACATGAGGGTATGTTTTTATGAACATATTTAGATTGTATTTGATTTGTATTTAAAGCATATTAAATGTATATGATGCATATATTAAAGGTATATATGTATAGTTTATGTATATTAAGGTTATCTACCTACCTAACCTAGGTGTCACATGTTGTGATTTAGATCTATGCTTAACATAGGTGCCATGAGGCCTAGATTTGGGGATAATCTTGGTTAGTTTAGGTTTAATTTAAAATTAATTTGGGTTAACTTAACTTTAGCTAACATTTAATCAAGTTTTTAATTTTTTCAAAATTTAACCAAAGTTGAATTAAGTTTCAATTTTGTCAATTTTTGGTCAAGGTTTAGTCAATTTTTAACCAAGGTTTAACTTTGTCAATGTTTGGTCATAGTTTAACCAAGTTTTAATTTAATTAAGGTTTAGCCAATGGTTAGTTGTAGTTTAACCAAGGTTTAACCAAATTAGAATGTTTCTAATGCACACATTGTTACATGTAGTTCACAAAATTGAAAAAGAGGACAAAATATATGGGATATATTTTATAGTTGCAAAGGTTGCGATAATAAATTATATTTCATATATATTTTCCTTCCTTTCAATTTTGCAAATTATATAATAAATTGCACTAAAATTATTTTTAAATTAAAAAAAATCAAATGTGATTTGGGATGAATTGATCAAAATGGCTTGACCTTAAAGGCTAAACTAAAAAACTAAAAAAATCAATTATCTATTTAACTTACCTACTTACCTATGTATATGTATATAATATTTAATTAAAATTTAAAAAAGAAATATTTGTGGGTGTGCCACATGTCACAATCACAAGCACACAAATTAAACATCCTAGATTTTTTCAAAATTAAATAAAAATAATTTTGAAATAATAAAAATTGTTGACCATGGCAACATATCATTCATCAAAATAGTCATACGGTAGTCATAAACAACAATACAATATGATTAATCAAAGGATAAAATCTTATTTTGTTGATTTTTTTTGTCACTCATAATCCATCTCATTTGCAAGTATGGTTGAATGTGATTTGCCTAACACAATTAATGAGATTTTAGTCATGTATGTCATTTACGAATAAAAATTAATCATAAGAACTAGTTGAAAAACCTCATTTTTCTTTTAGTGGTGTTATTTCATCATGGTAGTCATGAAGTTTTCACATTCTTATTTAGGTCATGATGAATTACAAAGTTTATACAAAATAATCTTTTCCTGTTTATTAAATATAGACCTTATAAGCTACATGGTGAAAGCATCCTATAGGGGGGCCAAAATTATTGTCACATTGTACTGTTTTTTAAGGGTTTTATGTTTGAACTTCAACCATGTCATTATTATTAAAAAAATTCACAAATTTTCTACATATTATGGTAGGTCAAAACTCAAATAAATCAAAGGTGAAAGCATAATCAAGTAGACCACAATTAGTCTTCTCTAATTCAAAAGTAGTGATTTTCATATCTAAAGATGAAAATAATTCAAAAACTCCTCCTATCGTAATGCAAAACTATGGAGCTTCAATTGACATCATAAGAATGTAAATTTCATAAGAATGAAAAGAAATTGCATCATAAAAGTGTGTAAATAATGCATTTGAAAATTTAAAAAATTAATGTTTTAAACTTACTTCATTTCCAAAAACCAAATATAACATTTTTAAATTACATGTTTTCACAAAATCTATGGTATATTTTAAGGCTTCCATTTTTTGGTTTTTGATTTGGACATTTTAAAAATCTACTTATAGCTATTTTTATGAAATAAAATATTTATTTGCACCTACTCTCATTCGCAATAATCTTACTTAATTATTGATTAACTATGTTTTTATCATATTTTTTCACATAAAATCAAGAACCATATTAAATTCAATATTTTTACCCAATCAAATTACATGTTTGATAATTTCATGATATATTTAAAATTATTTGTAATTCAACTTAGACAAGTACATTAATTGGTCTACTCGACTATGCTTTCACCCTCAAATTCCAAAAAAACACACTTTTAAATTTAATATGATGTGATGTTAGAGTATATTTGTGCTAAAAATATATACATCACAATGTACTCAATAAATGAAAATATATTCAAAAAATGATTGAAATGGTTTTTTAGTTTTTATGAAATTTGTAATATCTATTAAACATTGTTATTGCATATGATTGGAATAAATTTGTGAGCCATGTGAAAAGTTTGATAATTATCATATCACAAATGGATGTTTTTGAGCGATGGCCATAAGTATGTGGTAAATTAATATTTTGATAAATTATCATTTTCAAATGAAAAATGACAAGATATATGAGGTGGGTCATTTTTAAAATTTTAATTTCAAACATCTTTTGGTTGACTAATTCAAACTCAAACCTAGTGTAGTCCAAAAACAGAAACATGTTTTATTATACTGCATGTACCATAATTATACTCATTATTCCTTGAATTTAATTTTTAAAATTTTTTCCATAATATTAAATATCATTAATTTTGTGAAAATCAAAATATCAAGTCCAAACATCAAAAATGAAACTCAAAATTAAATGCAACACATTTTGCAAAAATATACATTACATATATGTCATGAAAATGTCCAAAGTGACCCCCTTTAAATGTGTTTTCACCCTACAAAACAACATTTGCAACCAATTCACATCATATGATGTAAGATTTGTCAATGTTCAAACATGAATGATCAATTATTTTTTATATCGATGATGGGTCAATTATATTCAAATTTAGATCTTTAATAAGCTTTTAAGTTTTTTTAATCCAATTGTAAAATTTTCCATCATTGTTTTAATCCACTATCCACCACAAATACATGCCACAAGTAGGCTATAACCAATTTTATTTTGTTAAAAAACACCTCTCAATGTTCATGGTTGCACATTGAAACCACTTTTGACAATCATATGTGTTTAGTGATCTGGTTGTGATGGGAAACATGGTGAGGGCTACCATTTTGTCCCTATTTCACTTCTGGAGGAACATGGTTAAGCTTATCATTTTGTCCCTTTCTCACTGAGGGAAGTTTTTTCTCCTCATGGAAGTTGTTTCCCCGAGCGATGATAACATGGTTGGTGTGACCATTTCAACTGCCCTTTTCCCCTGGGAATTTGTTGTTCCTGAGGAAGTTGCTCCTTAAGGAAGATGGTTAGGATTACCATTTTGTACCTTTATCCCTTAGGCAATTTGAAAAAGTTGTCTAAAGCAATTTTTTTTCACCCATTCGTTTGTGGAAAAAAAAAATAAAGAAAGGAAAAAACCCTAAATGCTTGTACCACATTTAACTCGTTGCTCATGTTTAGTGTCTGCGTGCTGGTACTAACTAAGAGCATCTCCATCACACGCCTGCAAACACCCTTTTCATTAAATCTTGGAGCAGGATAGCGTAAATCCTGTTGCGCTCCTGCATTGATAGCGATTTTGCAGTGGTCATTTTAACCCTTTCAAAATCATTTTTCTACTATGGATTTGGACAGTGACGATTACTGGTGCAGATGTAAAGACATAAATGGTCTTTGAGTGTTTAAAGGGACTTTTATGACGTTTGTGGGTGGGGACAGTGATCATTAAACACTATTCTATTTTAACATAAAGAGGTTGTTTACAGTTTTGCAGTGGAGATGCTCTAATCGTTATCTTTGGCGGATCTTGCCCGACAACGGTAGGGTGCAGTAGCGATGTCAGTACGGGTCCATAGTGCACGATGGATGGTGCTTTATTGTGATCATCTTAGCTTGCTTCGAGAATCAGCGTTTTAGGTATATATTGACGTATATATCAGCTGGGCAAGCGGATATGGAAGCAAATTAGGCACAGATTGATCAGTTTTGTCAATCGAAAGAAGTAAATGGATCAAGAAACAAAGTTTTGTGCAGCAAAAACATAGCGTTGGTGCATGCAGCAATTATAAGCGTGCCGGACTGTTTGTTTCCGAATGGATCAAGACTGTCTAGGAATATAATAAGTCATGAATGCAGGGTACTTAGTACCTACACGGAGCCTGCAATAATTAGTTGTACGTTTTTTCCTGTTCAATTTCCGGTCGTCTATATAAATTTTGGACGTTCAGGGTTGCGCTATTAATACCTTGCAGCTTGGAGATTAATCAGGTTTGTCTCAAAACAGTCAAAAACGGTTGTAAATGTAACTATGAGCACAGCAGCTTAATGGAAAGCCACTAACATAGGGCATTGTTTCTTCCTGCAGGAACAGTAACTTTCCATTGTAGAGCTCTAGGTGTGGTGATACTATGTAATTAATCATGTTAAGAACTTTGGGAACACAAGTTTCCATGTAAAACACGGACAGAGGTTGTTGCATGGTGAGTCATAGCACGACTGCTTGCTCTCCCAGCACCTGCAATTGGTCAATGCTTGACTGGGGTAGAGCTGTGGGTCATTGTTTGACTGGTAGAGCTGTGAGATGACTTTGAGCATATCTAATTGAACAACATCAATGGAAAGCTGCTGCGATCACAAATCGCAACAACCAAATGGAAAGATGTCCTAAATGTACATGTTGTTGAAGCTATAACCAATGGCATTTTCAAATAGGGACTAGCCCATGTAAATTGGGAGTTATAACAGGGAAGGCTGGAGCTGGAAGCTTGGCGTTTAAAGACATGTTTGGAATAGGGTACTCGTATATTGACACGGGCAACCGCAACCCGGGAAACAACACATTGAACCAGCCTTAGAAGCCCCCTTATGGTGAAACCTGGCCAGGCGCCCCATATGGACGATTCAGCGATGGCTATAACTTGTTTGATTATTGTGGTAAGGGGCATTGATATATGTAAAGCACCGTTTATTAATGTTGGGCATATGTCACCGTGCTCCTATAATGATCTTGATGCTTATTACATTATCAGCTCAATTTCTGGGATTGAACCCATTGGCATATCGGGAGCTATACGCGGCGGCCGATGCATCTAATTCATCAACTGCGGCGTTGGCTGGAGATGGTGTGGATTTTGCTCTCGGAAGTGCGGGTGTGTTCGAGACTATTCTAGCATTCACAAAAACTGGAGACTAGATAACGGAGCTGCAAAATCTCATTGCAACGCCGGGAGTGTACGACATTCAAGTTTATTCGAAGTCGCTCATATTGTATGCCTTGGGTCGGAACGATTGCTGGGCGTACGTTTTCCAACACGGTCTTAATCTTCCATCTTGTACACTTCATCGGTGACGAATCCCATCTGCATGCATGTTTTAGGACATCTTTCCATCAGGCTGTTGTGATGTTTGCATAGCAGCTTTCCATATTTTCTTAGGCTACCTGTGCTGATAGTAACCTCACAGCTCTTCCGGTCAACCATTGATCAAATGCAGGAAGTGTGAGTCCAACTGCGACTCTCGTGACATTTTCTTTCTTTTTTTCACGACTGCGTCGTTTTCCAGATCTGTTCCTCAAATTGACATGTTTTCAACTCAGTTGCAGCTCTTATGTTTCTGCAGCAAGAAACAAGGCCCTATGTCAGTGGCTTTCCATTAAGGTGCTGTGATCACAGTTACACTGCTGTGATCACATTTGCAATGTGTATAACTGTGTCACAGCAACCTAATGGAAAGAGACCCTTATTCAGTAAATTATCCAGACATCAGCCTGCCAACTTGAGCTGGATGACTGCAGTGAATTTCCTAGAGAGAAATAGCGCATGTTCCCGGGCCCTGCATCAGTTGGAACTTGGGTCCTCACTGAGGCTAATATGTATCATCGTCATTGTCTGGCGTAGGGACTCAAATTACTTGTACCTCAAGTGGTGGCTCAAATAGTGGCCGATATCCTATACGTCTGTACGAGATGGGCTTCAGAAAATTTTCCGTCACCATGCACTCTGGAGCCGTTGGGATGCCTCGCCACTCAAACGATTGCCGATGGTTAGCGTGCATCCCTGTTGGAAATAACCTGACTGCATTCCACTAACTATAGTTTGGAATGACCACGTGTAAACCAGGCAACCTAATATTCTGGGGGAAGGTCCCATGTCTGATCATTCAACATGTTTGCAAGGTGTAATGGTAGTATTAGTCAATTCAGAGTATTTCCTACTTACCTATGTTACATAGGTTAAACCTACATGATATATTAGTTTATAACCTACCTATTGGACTTTATGTTAGGGAATGTGCCTCTTAGGGTTGCATATTTTAACATATAAGAGTCAAGCCTTAGGTGAAAGTTAGGTGACAATTTACAAATTTGAAAAGTGTTGAGAGGAAAAAAGGGAAGGTGCAAAAGGGTCTTTTTTTTTTTGGAAAAAATGGGCCCAAGTCATCTAATTATGAGAAAAATGAAATCTCAGTTCACCATATTTAGAGAATATCGTAGTACCTTTAGCAATTTCAACACTAATTAAATTATTTTGTAAAAATGTTGAAATTTTCAAAAACATTTCTTTGTGAGGGAAAATAGGAAATCTATGGCCCATGGGAAATTTTTTTAAACATAAAATCTTCACATTTAATTATTTATTTCACAAAGATATGTGGAATATGTCCTTGTACCATCACACTAAATGCCAAACTATAGGAAGAACCTTCAATGTTTTTACTTCCCCTGTGACCTCTAGCCAAATTTGGATAAGTCATTTTGTGCATGATTGCCAACCCACTTACTTCACAAATTTGAAAAAAGAACACACTAGCCCCCAAGGGCATTAGTAAGTTACACATGAACCAACGTTAGGCAAATACCAAACATTGGTTCAAAATCAATCTAATATTTAACTAGTTATCCAACAAAGAACTAGTTGGGTATAACCTTGGGTGTTACTTGGGTTGATACTTGAATTTTCAAATATGTCAATTTAAATATCTATTCATTAAGAGTCAAGGTTTTTTTTAATTCAAATGTTTGATACTCAAGTAGGTTATATGAATAATCTTGAATCCATTTTTTGGGGGTTTAAGAGTATGGAATTTAGAGTTAGTTAAAGTTAAAGTTTTAGGAAACAAAGTTTAGGTTTAGGTTAAGAGTTAGAAGGTGGCGTTTAGATTTAGTGTTAAAAGGTGCTACTTTTCTTGCATGGGAAGCATGATCATATGTTGTTTGTTGGTAGGGCTACCATCACAATTTAGGTATCTTTATTTTTTGTTCTTTCCTTTTTAATGTTTTTGATGGTGTTTGGTGTTCATTATGTTGTTGTTGTTTCATGATCATCACATCATTGCTCATATTTTGTGTTTATTGTGTTTTTACTATTGTCTAGTGTTGTGTTGTTCATGCTTAACATTCATCATGTTGTTCTTGCTAGGCACCCATCATGTTCTTGTTGTTTTCTTATGTTCATTGTGTTGTTGTTAATCAATGTTCATCATGTTGCTACTATTGCCTTGCACTCATTGTGTTGTTTTGTTGCCTCATGTTCATGTTGTGTTGTTGTCTTTAGCACTCATTGTGACATTATGTTCTCAACTATTAGCTTTATAACTAGATTGATATTTAGGATTATAAATTTTCAAATTGAAATTGAAAAAAATAAAAAAAAATTATTGGAATTCTCACCAATTTGAAAAGATGTTGCTTACAATCAGAATACCTTGAAAATTTAATCTTTGTGAGCAAAAATTGCCCAAATGATCTACAAGGATGGTTTATAAGGCTCCTAGTATTTTGATAAAAATGATAAATACATAATTAGATTTAGAACAAGAAATAAATGAATTTGAAGGCTCATTTGAGCAAGATGAATTGTAAAAGGACTAATTTTTTAAAAAAATTCTTGTATATTTTTGAAATGTGATATATATATATATAATGAACCTTGTTGGTTCATTTTTGGCCTATGAAAATTTGAAAAAATGATCAATTAAATCTTAGTATGTGAAAATGAAGTTAAAGAACTAATTGAGAAAAAACTAGTTGGGCATGAAAAAAAAAAAACTAAAACACCGGACATAGTATGAAAAGATTTTTTTTTTAATTTGAAAATTATCTCAATTTTTTAAACTAAAAAAAAATCAACAATTGGAATCAACAATTATGAAAAAAAAACTATTCAACATAGTTGTGAACCAATTACGAATATGGTTTAATAATAACATTAAAATGTCTCCACCACACAAAAAAAAGGATAAATGTACATATAACAAAATAATTTTATGTTTTCCATTGCTTGTCCCCACCCATAAATGTCAAATAGATCATTTAAAATAGTGATCAACCAGTTAGACATTTACATTTGGATTAATACTTGTCTAGGACCAAATTCACAAAAGAAAATCAAATTCATAGCAAGAAAATTGATTTGAAAGTGTCCCCTAGGCCCCGACAATTTGGCCATTCAATATTGAAAAACAACATTATCACTAGTTTGCTACAAAATATAACACAAACACATTTCAATAACATTCAATATGTGACCTTGTAATGGAAATTATAGATGAAATACAATAGTCAAATCCAGTGAATCCACTAGAGGATTATACTATGACATAGCTTTTAGAGCTTGAGAGGAGCCCTAGAGCGCTCTAATAAACAATCAAATCGTATTTATTGACTATTCCCTGTTTCTAATTAACCACATAATTTGATTGTTCAAGGTAGGTTGTTATTAATAGTATCCCACTCTAGTTTATATTCCAGTTTTAGTTTTATGGGTGGGAGTGGAAGAAAGTAATGAAGTGTATTCATTTTATTAACCTCAACAAACTCTATAAATATGCAGGAACAAATCCAAAGTGGCATATACATGGACTATTTTCATTGAGTTTTACTATGCATGGTCATATACTGAGCATAGCTAGGAGTGCTCTAATTATTTAAATAACTTCATATTTTTGACATGGCAACCAATATAAACATTACTTAAACTATTTTTACTATTTTTTTTCCCTATTATTTTTCAATGGTGTTCATAATTTGGTTGTTCCCACATAAATGTCATCATTAATATGAAGATAAGTGACAATAGATCCAGAAATTAATAAAAATATATATTATGAAATTGTTACCCCTCATTGAAATGTGAATGAAACTTTTAAATTGTACTATGAAACCTAAAGAAATGGTCATATAATTCAAACTAAAAAATATGTTTAAAAATGAATTGAGAATTAACTAAAAATGAATTAAAAGTTAATAAGGAGTCAATTAGGAATTAATTAAAAGTGAATTAAGAGAACTAACTAAAAGTGAATTAAAAATGAATTAGGAGTTAACTATGAATGAATCAAGAGTTAATTATGAATTATAAATGAACATCCATATGAATTATCTTCATTCATCATGTGAAAGTAATGTCTATGACATCTACTTATTTTAAATTAGTTTTTTGACCTTCATGTGGTAGCTCACATGGCACATTAGCACATTGTACCCTTTGTTTGTTGCATCAATCACAAGTTATTGCTTGCCTGTTATTGTTCATAGTGGGCCCCCCTTTTGCATAATTGTGTTTTTTGTTTCATGTTCCACATGGGTTGTCTCCATTTAATAAAAGTAGGATTAATTCGTTCACTAATTAATATGTTCTCATGCATAAAGAATTATTAATTATAGGGGTTACAATGCTTCCAACATTACTGAATTTCCTCCCCTCTTCCACTTGGGCATAAATCACATCCCTAGATATCAGTGATGTTTTCCATATGAGTTTACCATGCCCTTAAGCATACCACCATATTCCATATGTTCTTCATGTTGATGTTGAACGCGCCTTACACAATGCTTTAACTTGTATGGCCATTTACCCATCCAACATTACACCTTGGCATGCATCCTTGTTTTTCCCTTTTTAATGTTTGTTTTTTCCTTCCATGAGGTGGTGAGAAAGGCCACCAAGAGATTCCAAACCACTTCTATTGATACATAATGGGTGATTAGGAGACATTACATGAAGAGCCCATGATTGAAACCTAGGCTTTAATTTCCCATAAATTTTCGGAAATGTCTTTCAAAGATACTTCTCCACCTTCATTAGCACACAAGCATTTCAACAATCCCACTTGATGAAACCACATCAACCTTTCACCTTCTTCATTTGTTAGCAAAGGTTGAGTTCCCTCTTTTTGTTGATGATTTCCATTCAAAGATAAAAAATACTTTAAGTTAGGAAGCATTTATTTTCGCTTTGGCATGTTCACCATGTATGTCATCTAACGATCCTTTAAGTATGGTGTATGAACTTTTATGAGATTGTTTTGTCTTAAATGATTTTTTGAATGGCTTTGATTTCTTTTTAAATAAGTGGGCACATTGCTCGTGATCATGTTCCCTAATTTGCATTGAATTTACTTACGACATCATAATTATTAGTTTTGGAAAAGTAAATCAATGACTCCAACCCATTATGATTGAAAGTGACTTATCAATTGGTTGCCCACACACTCACCATTTAATTAAAGCATACATTTGTGAAACATTTTAGTCCTCATTAATGTGGTGTGGCAACATGGGGTGAATGTGAAATAATGGTCCATGGGGTTTGCATTATGTTAAATTTACATATAAATTAGGTGGTAATATAGGTGGACATCCATAATGCTTTTAATTTTGTACCACAAATAACCATTTTTTAGGAATCGCATTTTTCTATCAATACCTTATGTAAAAAAAAATCATACTACATGTGGACATCCTTAATGCTTTTAATTTTATATCACAAATAACCATTTTTTAGGAACTATGTTTTTCTATCAATACCTTGCATCAAAATTTTCCCATTTGTCCAATGATTTTATATGTGTCCATCCCCATTAATTCTCATAAGTTTCTTGACACATGGATTTCATAGTTATTTTGTTTGAATTTGGTACACAACAAGGTGATCTTTTGGGTGGAAAGTTGTTCGCCTTAACACATCTTCACATTCTCCACCTTACTATAACAACCCACTTTTGTTTTGTTTTTCCTTAAATCACCAATGATACACATTATTGGTCTAATCTCAAATGTGATACTCACATTTTTACAATTACAAGTGGAGTTTGTAGCATTAGTTTTCCATTCAACTAGTGAAGTGTCACAAATGCCAACATTATGGAATTCATTCATATGAATGTTCATTCATGACTTGTAATTAATTTGTACTTAACTCCTAATTTAGTTTCAATTAACTCTTAATTAGCTTTCAATTAATTTCTAAATAATTATTAATTCACTTGTAATTATCTTTTAATTCATTTCTATTTCATTTTTAATAAATTTTCAATTAAATATTAGTTATATATTAGTTCACTTCCAGTTAACTTTTAGTTAACTCATAGTTAAATCTCAATTCACTTCTAGTTCATTTTTAATTAATTCATAATTCACTATTAATTCCCACATGGATGGACATGGGCCACACGTGGGTTTAGTGCACATGGGTCACACATGGGTGAACATGGGCCACATGTAGGTTGGAAGTTTTTTTAGAAGTTTTTTCAAGCTAGGTGCCCAATGGGTATAAATAGAGGTAAAATCCCACATTACTTTTAGTTTGTTCAACACCAGTTTTGGGTTTTTTTTTTGTCACAACCTTGTTTTATTCTAGTTCCATTTTTGCAATAAAATCTTGTTGGATTTTTATCTTGCACATGTTGTATTCTTGTTCATGTTTTTTTAATTTTGTGATTTGGATTTGGAACTAAACTTACTTATGTTCATTTTGGTTTAAAAAATCTTGTAGATTTGGTTGTTTTCATGCTCGTGATATGAAATGTGTAGTTTGGTTTCATAAGGATTAAACATGTCTATATCAATTCCTCCATGTTTTTTATATTTAACACATATTTTTATGTTCTACATGTGTAAGAAAAATTATCGCATGAACTTAGAACTTGAACTTCAAGTTTAAAGTTGAAATTTAGGATGGTAATATGTCTTTTTCCTTATACATGTGTAAATAAACCCCAGAAATTCACCACAAAATGAATGTTGTACAAGTGAACCATGGAAATGAATATATACATTCATCCTCATTATGGATGAATATTTTATTTTATCATTGAATTCTTTTCAATGATTTTTTTCTCTTAATTTTGATTCACTAGAACTTCATGGAACATAATCTAATTTTATATGATATAACACTTGTTGAATAATATAATATAAATTTCATTATAAATTTATTTCATGGCTATGGTTTAAGATGCCATTATTTTCAATATGTTTTAATTATATTATTATTATGTTAACATCCACCCCATGGTCATTATTTTATTTATTTTTAAATTTTAAAATTAAAAAAAATCAAATTAACTAAATGTTATTGATGATAATGTGAGGTTTTTTTCATTCTTCTTTGAAGGTGCCACATTTTTTAAAAAATTTAACAATGGGTTTTGACTACTTTAAATATCTTTAAAATACCTGATGTAATTGATGACAATAGGTTTTTGAAATGAACTAAAATTTAGTTTTAGGCACCTTAATTAACTTTTTTCAAACAACCTATAATCATAAATAACAATGGGGTTTTTTAAAATAATTATTTAGTTTCATTATCCATCATTATTAAATGACATTCAAGTTTGAAAATATTAATACTTAGACAACAAATGAAGATGAATATAAGTCATTTTGAATTTATTTACCCCACAATCATGGATGAATTTCATCAAATGATTTACTTATATAATCCAAAATCATAAATGAAAATCATCCGTGCAAAAATGACATTCATCCATATGAAATCATTTGTCTATGGACATATTCATCCATATAGTTAGATTAAAATCACATTAAACTTTAAGTTCTAAATTCAAAGCTCCAAGCTCAGCCTTTATATTCATGCAAAAGCCATCCTTCTAGGTGCACCAATGGGTTTTATGCCATTTGTGGAGTCTTTTGTCTCAAAAGTGTTTCAAGAAGATCATAATGGAACATCATAACTAACTTCTTTACACAACACCAAAACATTTCTTTCATGATTTAGAGATTTACGATTTATGTCCTAATCTAGTCATGTGGTCATATGTCTTTAGTCATATATTTTTATTCAAATCTGTGACTACATTGCAATTGCATTATGACTACATGATTAAATTAGAACTATTTTGTGACTACATTGAGATTACATGACTAGCCTACATACAATAATAAATTATTTATGTTAGTTGTTTAACTAAGTGCTACCTACCTACTAGCTATTTACTACCTACCTATTATGTAGTATATACATACTTACCTACCTACTACCTATTTACTATTATATTTAAATATTACTTACCTATTACCTACCAAGTTAAGTACCTACTAGGTTATTAAGTAGGTTCCAAGTTAGGTAAGTACTTAGGTACCTAAGTTATAAAATAGGTTTTTAAAAATGTTTATAATAATATGGTGATAATTTTTGTCATGTAAAAATCATGTGGTGCAATGGTTATGTGGGTAAAAAAGATTTTTTCCCTCAATGTGGAGGTGAAGGTTCAAGTCCTCACACTTGTAACTTAATGAATTAGCTGAACTATTTTAGTTTGCTAGTTAAGTTAACCTACATTCATAGGTAGGCTAGGGCTTACATTCCTAACATATAGGTTGGGTTTTTTGCCTTTATACCATGTGTTTACATGCCACGTGTCTACATGGGATGGGTGGAGAACATATTTATTATATATTTATTGAATTATATCCAATGGCCATAATTTATGGATCCCATCAAGCATTGATGACCTCCATAACTTTACAATCACAAAAGTCGTAGTCATAAATTGTTTTGCGATTAAACCACATTAATGACTAGGTGTCCTATTTGACTACATAGTCATGTAATCATAGATGTCTTCCATGACTAACAACCTAGTCATAAATCAAGTCGCAAAAGATAGTTTTTCTTGTAGTGTTATGTTTCTAAATCCATAAATAACTTTTGTGATGTTTTCATTTTGTTATGCCTAGTGCCTAAATTATTTATTGCAAATCATATTTTTGTCTCCAAGTATTTTACAACATTACATTGAATTTGATTCACATACCATGTTTACATTGGAAAAATTATTGGGCACGTGATCCTTTGGCATTACTATGAGTCAATTGGTTCATCGTCAGGTTATTTTACATTTTTTTTAGGGGGGTTGTTGAATTTGTTTCCTTCACCTTCTTGGGATGTTGGGTTTTCATTGTTCTTACACTTACCATTCATTTTCTAGTGGGATGAGCACTTTATTTTTCTTGATGCAATGCACCTGTCAAAACTAGCACCTTTCCTTTGCAACTAACATTATAGGATACCCGAATTTTACTACCCCAGATTGTCTATTCACATGTCCCCCTTTTGAAAATCTTACAGTATAGTTGTATCCTCACTTATAGTCTTTTTTAATGGACTAATGACATGAACAAAAAATTATCACATTTTTAATAAATGCTCCTTCAAACATCGCAAGAATAGATTTATGATCTTGTGCAAGTCCAACCATGGGTTATTAACCCATCGTACCACACCTACATTTTGTTTGTTTTCAACTCACTTCTTTATAATGTTATGTATTTGTTTTGGCTTGCCAGATCCTATAGTTGCACATCTTTCACATTGTCAATGTGAACATACCATTAATGATTTAGGTATCCACTTGTTTTAGGGCCCACGTGGGAATGAATGTGTTGTAGCCCATAATATTTTTAGAATATCGTCAAAATTATTGTTTTAAAAAATGGAGCACACATGCAAAAAGAGGTTTTCCACCTTTTCCTTCATCACATTTGACAATGAATCAATATTTTTGTCACCAAAGACAACTTTCAAATCTTAGTAAATGTTATCATAGTTGATCTAACTCATTGGAATAAGGGATAACATGCATTGTTCACAATAACGCATGTAATGATAATTGTCACTTAGGAAAAAAAACGATCATATCAAAAGATAATTACATTCCTTTTGCCATAAAAACTTATGGTGGTTTTCATTCTCTTTTCGACTCTTTTTTTATTTCTTGTATTCAAGCCACTATAGCCCATCATCAACAATATTCTTTAGTTCCCATGGTGCTTATTTCTAATTTTCAACAACGTGTGCCCATAGCCTTCCAACATGTGCAATCCATTATGATTCTTCAATGTGTTGCTGCACTTGAAATGCATTCCTCATCTATTCCACACATTGTAGCCAATGGATCTTCTACTAACCAATTTGTGATAAACAATGCTGTTTTAATTTATAGTCTTCTATTTTATTAGTGTATTAGTGGGGTCCTTGTTGCTAGGTACTTTTATGACATGTGTTCCTTTGCTTTTATTTGCCTTGTATTTTTTGGGGATGGCTTCCCATCCCCAGCCTTTTTTTATGTACAGTGTCCTTTTTCTTTTTCTCTCAATCATCACAAAGCAAAGTACAGCATGGTTTTCCTCTTCATATTTGAAAGCAACTCAGTGCATGGACAATACTTTACTCAATTGGAGAGACCTTCTACCATTAGTTTGCATGCAGACAAACAGGAAAAAGAAATTCTGTATTTTTGGTTAGGAAGCACTTGCTACTACTGTGAACCTCCTTTAATTTGAGGGCATACCCTATGTGCTCTCTAACCTTCAAATTTAGGGAAGGCCTTGGGGGAGCAGGTCATTCCCTCTTAACTTGTGCATACCAGTGTTGTGTGTGTAAGTGTGAATAGTCATATATACGGCATGTAAATCTCATGTAAGTGTGATTTACACTTACACGTCCAAAATTTTTACACTTATCCTGTTGCATTGTATATATATATATATATATATATATATATATTAACACTTACACAAGGTCAGTATAAATATGTGTCAAATACACTTACACAACCATTTGTAAATGTTTTGAGACATGTAAGTGTAAATACTAAAATATTTCTAAAGTCACCCTGTCTTTGGGCCTCCTTTCACCCCAAACCCTTCTTTCATGGGTATCCATAAAGTAAGAAATTTTCATTAGATCTGGGAATGAAATGCTGAAAAGCAGCATTTAATGCACAAGGTTCAAGACTAATTATAGTAGGTCTACAAGAAGGAGCAGTGAAAATATATGCAGCAACAGTGAAGGCGTTAAAGAAAAAGGAAAGACAGGGTGAAACTCAGTTCACCACAAAAACTGAGGTCCCCCCACCCTTGAATGCTAATGTTTGTTTTTTTTTTTTGGGTAGGTTTTTATTTATTTGAATTTCACCCTATTTATGATCAAACTGAGGGTTCAAGTGTTGTTTTCCTTACTTTATAGTTTTATTATACCTTTAATGACCATACCTTCTTGCAAAGTCATATGAATTCGTTGTGGGTGTATATTTTGATAGGTTTTTTTTTGCAATGGACCATTTAGCTGGCTTATCATCCAAAACCTCCCCTCCTCATGTAAAAAATCATATTTTTTTGCATTTTTTAATATTTACATTGTTTACATAGCCATGTAAAATATATATAATTACATTTATATTTTTTTATCAGATTTCATAAAATTGTATAAATATTTTTTTTTTACACTTACACACTTCATATTCTACATTTACACGCCCAACACTGGTGCATACCTATGAAACTCACCTTCAGTAGGGCCAAATTTGAACTGGTGCCCATCCTCCATTGGAAGCCTATTTGACTCAGCTAATTGAGGTTCCTGTTTCACCTAAGGCACTCAAACAGAGGTTCTCCGTCACACCAACATAGGTCACAGTCAAAATTTTGTACGTGCCAAAAAATTTCTAGTTCTATGAGAGTTCACATTCTAAAACGGCATTTTCTGTCCACAAATTTTTGTTTCTGGGCAGAGGGTCCTTCTGTTTTTGGAAGTTTCCTCCATTTTGGGGAGGGATCTTTGGCTTTTTGCATATTTTTAGTGGATCATCTGGTCTATCTAAAATTTGTGGCAAGATCTTTTACCTTGGACAAGGCCCTTGACCAAGGGCATTACAAGAAGTGGGCCCCTGTCAATTGTAGCTTCACACGGCCTATCTTTTGGTAATACTCTCATCCTAGGGCCTTACCCTATGTGTACAACACTCCAAAGTTTTTCGCTTTGTATTTTGAGGCGCCTCCCCCACACAAAAGATTTGTTTGTCAATTGAAGCACCCTTCCGTTGATCAAGTGTGAATGCACCATTAGTTTTGGGGAATTCTCATGAACAGGGCCAATTATAAATTGGTACTTTCAATGAGAATTAGTGATTCTAGTTTATGTGAGAATCAAATCTTGAGAATCACCCAAGGTATCATATGGCCCCATTTTTTATGATGGGGGTTGATTACAGGATGGACCATTAGGTCCAATTCTTTAGGATCCAATTCTCACCTCATTAGGGATAAAAGTTTCTCTAAGTTGAAAATTTAGGCATAGACCAAAATGAGAAAATTCAAACTCAAAAACCTTCTTGAGATCAAAAGGTTCATTCATCATTATGCTATACTTTTACTTTTAAGATATCGCATCACGCTTTTATTTAGAATTTAAAAACATGGACACATGTGTCTTTCTAAAATCAAAGGGTTCATACCTTTCTATCTATACATGGGAGCAGAGCCTAGTGATGAAAGTCATGAATCCTTCACTAGATGGTCATGGGATCAAACCCTGTTGAAACGACAACTGAGCGCAAACTAGTATTGACTAAAATTGTTAGATAAATCAGCTGATTCTCTACAACTGGCAAAAAATAGTTCGAAAGTGAGCTTTAATTGTCAGGAAAAAAAAAGGAAAAATTACCCAACATTGGTTTTTTTTATTAAGTGTCTGTTCCAATCGCATTTAAGCATACCTGGTATTCGCGCCCACAGGATTAATCCTTACACTAATCAAATGCCGACCAAGGTTTTATTTTCAAATTACTTGCGTACACCAGCAAGGATCCCCATTGTTAATTAGCATTAAATGACGGTTGTCCTACGTCGGCTAGAACATTTTTACAAAAATGCTGTCACAAGTGACGACATAGGAAACGCCTAGGTCTAAATGTGGCTAAATTATTTTTTATTTCGAAAAATGATGAAAAAAACCTAAAAATCACCCAAAATTCAGGTTTTGTTCTATCTTTCTGTACAAATTTTTAAAAATTTTAAATAAAAAAGTAAAATAGATTTTTTTATTTTTAAAAAAAAAAACTGATGCAGACCTTCCACCACTTCAATAAAAACTCTTCCATGCTTCACACTTGGGAAGGCCTACTCCAACAGGCCTCCCCTAATTTTCGGACTTACAGGAGGCTAGTACCCTCAAATTAGGAGAGGCCTTGGGGAGCAGCCCTTCCCAGTGTTTCTTTTGCGTGCGAAATTTCGCCAAATTTCGACCTGTAAAATATGATTTGGATCTATACAAAGGATTTTTCATTGGAAAAATTACCCAAATTTGCGAGAGTTTTTAATCAAAAAATACCTAATAGCTGGAGTTTTATGACAACTCTCAGAAGGTAGCCAAGAACGATTTTTTAAATTGTTTTCCTACTTTCGAATCTATTATGTAACCAAATTTGGCTAAATTATTTTCTGGATGATCGCCATTTTGGCTATATCACGAAATCGTTAAAAGAAACCCTGGCTCTTCCCCCTATACATTTTTTTTTCTTGATTCGCACCTTCACTTTGACACGTGGCTCTCCCAAGTCACCAGAGCATGTATCCGGTCACAACCTGTGGATCCTTCGCGCGCTATTTCTTGCGCTCTTTGACGACTCTGGTTTCGTTC
>Ga0209611_10006088_pt1 | contig 19932 bp, 14 predicted proteins | sample S1TSphgellanicum_3_FD_187693 | JGI IMG/M metagenome (GOLD analysis project Ga0209611, IMG submission 187693) | Host-associated microbial communities from peat moss isolated from Minnesota, USA - S1T2_Fc - Sphagnum magellanicum MG (SPAdes) (version 2) | ecosystem: Host-associated > Plants > Peat...
CCCCAAACGGCCTGGGCTTGGACTTTGGCATTAAATCTTTTGAACACTTTCCATTTAGGCTTCCTTGGACGCATTTATCTGCATGCATCCATTCATTCTTCAGTAGGAGGTGCAACTTGCTTTTCGCCTTCCTCTTGACCACCTAGCATGTGACCTATTTGATGTGCTAGCCTTGCACCTGTTTTTTGTTGTTTCCTCAACAATGTTTTTCTCTTCCCTTTCATGGGGGACTAGGTTGGCATAGAGATATTGTGGTGTGCTTTCAATGATTCTTTTCTAGTGATTAGGAAAAACTTTAGGCAAAAAAACTTTTACAAGTACAAGTGTAGGTGGCTATTTTATTCTTAGTTCTAGGCGTGTTAACAATTTTGCCCTATTTTGATTTTACCCCTATGGCACCCCCCTCGCATCAACTTGGATGGAATTTAGCCGTGGGGCATGCAAGGGAATTTGTGTGTGCCATTAGGGTTTTTGCCTTTCTTACCCTAGCTTTGGTGTTCTCATAAACAATTAACATGTTGTTAGCTTTACACTCGTTGAACACAAATTCTTTCTATTTGGACTCCTTGTTGAACTTTCAACCAAATTTAGACCTTGAGTTTTCCATGGACTCTTTTAGGTCGACATTCTTGGGCATGTCTCACTTGTTGGTTGATGGTCCATCTAACATGGTGTTTGAACATCTTTGAGATTCTTTTGACTTTGAAGATTCAACTAGTGGTTTCATTCAACTTCACCAATTTATGTTCCCACATGGCCATCGGCCACATCTTTGGGTATTTGGTTTGAGTTTTTGGTGTTAATTGACTTTTGGCTTTGGCCAAACCCTTTGATGGCATTCATTCGATTATAGTGGGAAAGGCGTTTTATCGATTGGTGAGTAAGGCTTTACATGCCTATAGTTTCATGATGCATTTGTTTTTTACTTGTCATTATATTAGTTCAGGGTGGTGGTTAAAAAAGGTTTTGAGGTCATGCTCCATGCTATTCGGGTCGCTTTGGATGCCCATCCTGATTATGTGGTGTTTCAAGTAAACATTGCAATTATTTTCAACATCATTTTGCAATTGTTTCAAACATCATTTCTAGGAGCTTCGGATAATGAGAGACCGGTTGTCCCAATTTTCCCCCTTTGATCATTCTTTTTATGGCCTTTAGGTTTTCTTGTTTTTAAATCATCATTTTTCTTCAAAGGCTTTACATTTGTCATTCTTGGGCAATTCGCTTGTAAGGCTTCTTTTTGAACTTGCTCATTTTTGCGCTTCACATTATTTTTCAAGGGTTTTCCCTTCGTGTATTTTCCCTTCCTTGGCCAATAACACCCATATCCTTGGCCATGGCCATGTCGTCTCTTTCACCTTTAATCATTTTGTTTCCTAATTAGTTTTTGTGGGGTTTCTTATTCAACCCCAGAAGTGTTTAGCATAGGCTCCTTCTAACTTAGTTCATGGGTTTGTACCCCTCGTTGAATTTTGTCGTCACCCTTATGGCATCAAGATCCTTGGTGTCCCCTTTGGCTTTGCCTCCTTCACCTTTTTTTGGTAGGAGGTTCTAAGTGGGGATGTTCGGCATGTAAACATGCTCTCAAGGTTAGAGGATGTCCAAATGGTTTTTAGTATCCTATTTTGGTGTTTTGCCCAAAGGCCTTCCTTTTCGTTTGATTGTTTCCCCCTTTTTTTGGAGTTAACTTGCAGTTTTTGACTCGACTTTAATGGGAGTTTTTTAAAGACTTTTGGGTTCACATTCATTGGAGTGGCCCAAGGCCCTTTTAGTCTGTCAGAAGGTGGTTCTCCTCATTTTTAATGAAGGCGTAAAGTTGATTTCCTTAGAGGTCATTGCTCCATTTGCCTATTTGGAGAGTTGGGCTTTAGTTGCCCCTGTCATAACTTCCAAGTTTTTGTTAGATTTTTGCCTATTCTTATTAGAAACAATAGGTGTTAGTAGCTCACGGCCACTCCCTTTCTAGGCACATTTGATATTAATGTGAAAACTTCTTTCCCTTGGGGTTGCAACATGTGTGCCCCCTTCTAAACAACTGGCTATGAAAGGTGGAAATCACTTTCATAAGAGTATTTTAAATAGATTACACAACCATCTGTTTATTAACATCATTTTTTATTTACCTTTTGATTCACACTAGACACATTTAAGGTTGTGTGTGAAACTAGGTGTGAATGTTTAATGGTTAGCTCGCCTAATTTGTCATGAGCATGAAAAAAATTAAACAAGATTTCGAAACCACATGAATGAAAGTAGGCCTAATTTTAAATCCAAGTCATGGAATAAGAAAATCAAAAATAAAAACACGATGTGTGCATGATGTGAATGCAAAAAGACTTTGTTATAAAAACATGACAATAACAAAACAAGATCATGACAAAGATACACACTTGAAACTAGTGTTGAACAAAGTGAAGGTAATGTGAAATTTTACCTCTATTTATACTCATTGAGCAGTTGGTTCAAAAAAACTTCTTAAGAAATTTCTAACCTACATGTGGCCCATGTTCACCCATGTATGACCCATGTGCACCCATGTGTGGCCCATGTTAATCCATGTGGGAACTATTGGTGAACCATAAATTAACTAAAAATGAATTAGAAATGAATTGAGATTTAACTATGAATTAATTGATAGTTAATTAGAAATAAACTAAAACTTGATTGAAACTTAGCTAAGAATTAATTAGAAGTAAATTGGAAATGAACTAAAGGATAATTACAAGTGAATTAATAGTTAATTAGAAACTAATGGAGAGCTAATTAAAAGCTAATTAAAAGTGAATTGAAATCAAACTAAGAGTTAAATACAAATTAGTTACAATTCATGGATGAACATTCATGTGAATGAACTCCATGGTGTTGGCATCCATGACATAATTGTCATTTTTTTCCACTTGATTTTAAATGTTTTCTTCATTGCATTATGCATTATGTTGGTTTTTCCCCATCTTTTAGTCCTTGGAGTGTCACATTACATTTGTAGCCAGCCTTTGGACCCTATGGGGATCCACCTTCTTCATTACGTTCACGGTGGGGAGAGGATGGCTTCACATGTTGTTGTGCGAAATGCTTTCACAACCATTGTGAAAGATGCGAGATTTCATGTCTCGCAAAAATGGACCCATGTCTTTTCATCCCCTACCCTATAGTCTTCGTAACACTGAGTTGTCATTGTGTTATTAGTTGATGGTGTCTACACATTGGCAAACATTGTCATTATTGACCCCACTTGAATTGATTTGGTTTCACACGTTGCTCTTCTCATGGGGTTGTTGTGACAATTGTAGGTTAAGCAAAGGATGACTTTTATCGTGATCAATTTTTGATGGACATGTTTCTCCTTTTAGTTGTAAAAATTTTCGAGCGTTTACACTAGCAAGTGAATGGGTTTCTTCATCAATATGCCAACATGGCATGGAAAGCAAAGGGCATGAGAGAAGCCCTCCTTTTTCACTTTTGTGCGCATTTTATAGACAAAAGGTTTCAATGAAGTTACAACATGCATAGGCACTCTTTATTTTGAAACATGCAATTGTCATAAGTGAAGGTTCATCTATGCTAGGTGTCCTTTCAAGAGGTCCTTCCCTTTTATTATTTGATACGCTTCTTGTGACCGAAGTGTCCAAAGAAGATTTTAGGAACTTGATGTTCCCCTTGTTGTCCGCCCTCTTATTTAGGTGGTTCATTTGTCTTCTGGGACATGTCCTTCCATTTTGTTCTAGGTTAAGAAATACATAGGTATCAAGGGCATAATTTAGACAAGAATTAGGCAAAAACTCAAAGATAATGAAGAACCCAACTATATATTAACTGAAGAAGAGCTTCAAAACTAGAGGTTATAATAGCATCTTTGACCATAGTTAAGAAGAGTGAAGGATTGGTGATTTGTAGCTTTCAAATATATTAGCTTGATGGATGGTCCTATGGGTTTTCCTAAAAAGGGCTTTTAGAGTCCACTTGGGTCCATGAAGCACACCGAGTATTGAACTTCTTTCAATAGTCACATACAAGCCCCAAGGGTCATTTGTCCTCCCTATATGGGCCTCTAGGAAATTAAAAACTTCTAGTTTTCACAAGCAACCTCTAAGGGACTCTTAACAATATCATATGACATATAAACTTTACCAAGACAAATTTACATTACATATGTTGATTTAGTGTCTTTCAAAAGCCATAGGAAAACTATCTACTTTTCAGAAAACTACGTAATATCTTAATAAGTAACCAAACAAAATTGTATACAATAGCCTAGTTGAATATCTCAAATGTCTCATGTTGGAAAAGGGTGGGTCTAAGAACAAGTTAAATGTATCTCACATGTGTGTATTAATCTCCGCAATACAAGAGACCTTGAATGCTTGCTTTCAGCTCAGGTCTCAATTCACAATCTATATTGTAACAAACACTTAAATATTTTCTTTTAACTTAGAGTTGGAAGTTGGATCTATATAGTGAACCAAACGTAATGGTCATGATTTCAATGTCAAATAACTATTTTTATTATGAAGATTTAATGTCAAAAAAGAAACTATTCCAAAAGGCTTTCTGCTTTCCTTCCCAACATTTTATTCTTTGAAAAAATATATATTTTTTGAAAATTTCATCATTTCTGACAATGATATAACTAGTGTCAAAGTTGGAACACCATCCCCAACAATAGGGCTATAAGCTCCAGCAACTTTTATTCCAAAAGGAATATCAATAAACACTATTAATGAAGGTATTTCCATCACATTTTGTAAATTTGCCTCCTAGTGTTGCCAATGGAAGGGAAGATACTAGTGATCAGACAAGTTTAGAGCAGTGTGCTAGGTCAATCAGCTCTAAAAGTCATGGTTTAGGGTGTAGGGTTTATTAAGTTGTGAGATTGTTGTCCCAAAAAACATATCTTAGCAAGCTGTTCAATGATCTTAGATTGCATGGTACACAATTGAACATTACCCTTGATTTGAGAACATGCTTGAAGTTTACACAAAAAAATGGCAACACCATCATCTTTGTGGGGGTTATGTGAGCTCAACTCCCCATCCCTTTTGGTGTGTGTTTGGATCTATCACATCTCCTGCATGAATGAGCCAACCCTCAATCTTCGATCCCATGATTCCACCCACCTATCTATATTTTCACAACTACATGTGGAAGAGGGCAGTCTATTTAGTGAGACAAAAAATTACCAAAATCTATTGAATGTGTTGGAAAGACAACAATATTTGCTAACAAGACAGTAAGTAGAGAATGGGAGTTTGCTGTCAACTCAGGCATCCCCCCTTTCTTGATTTCTCTCTACAAAAATAGGAACCAATAGTCAATGCTACATGGGTACTAAGCTTCAAACTACAATAGTAACAGAGATGCCTACTTTGTGGTCCATCCCCCAATTGGTTGTTTCTACATTTTGGTCCTCCCCTACAAATACATATTATAATACATACATTTGGTTACATTCTAAAGCAGTCCAAGCAAAAGCTATGCACCAGCTTGTAGGAGAAGGACAGCTGAAATGCCAAAAAGGACGAGAAGAGCGATTGTGACTAGCACAGTCCCACTTCGGAATGCATTTTTGAGACTTCTTATACTTTGGTAGTACTGGTGTGCCAACATGCAGGTGATTCCCAATGATGCTCCCGCTGCTATGGCTGTTCCTCTGCACTCACATTCCACATCATCTTTCATGTAAAACAGGAGATATAGTATAAAGTGTGGGACTTTGCTAAAATTCAAGACCTGCTGTTGCTAGACTACCTCAAGAAACACTCCAAATTCACCTCATACAAACTATTGATTCTGAACTCCTACAGTTCGTATTGAGGATATTCTTTCAGTTAGAGACAGCCTCATGAAAGGGGGTGATTTCCATAATCTTTCTCCGAGCAGATTATGTTATATTCAACATGAAAACCAAGGAATGCAAATGGAACTAACATCTGCTGCAACCACAGAAAATACCATCTAAAACATTGCCACCCTTTTAGACATCTACATATATTAGTGTAGAAGAGTGACCATTCATAATTGTGGAGGAGGCAAGCAGGTTACCTGAACACCTCAACCCGGGCAGGAATTACGTTTATGAGCAGCAAGAGATTCAATGGTGTCTCGAATTCCCCTGTATCGTCATCATCATCCCAAGGATTCTATATCAGCAACTTCACAATTACTCTATTAGAATATCACCTTACCTTCAGCAGGAATTCACAAATATGTGTCAAGGTAAACTTTCTTGTTTTTTCTCTTGAATTCTGACAACAAGTTAAAAACACAGATCCTGTACAGAGTCAATGGAAAAGAATCTCAGACACAAAAGAAGACTAAAAGATAGAAAATCATTGGTAGGTGCTGGATCAAAAATGGAGGAGATACTTTTATCACAACTCAAGGGAGTTTTTACTACAAAAGCCAAATGATGGTCAAAGGATCATACTTGGAGTGTTCAGAAAATAACGCCCAAAAAGACCTAGGAATGCAGCCCATAGGCCAAGTTCACTCCTGCAGTGCAAACATAACCATATAGTGCTTTTTGTGTCAGAGAGAGATCAACAAGCTGCACATCCAAGAAAACTAGACTCTTTAAATACATAGAAATTGTGGGTTTCAGGTCAAAACTTGAAAGGAAAATTGCTTGAAAGTAGGAGTGAAGCTTACAACTCACTTCATCAAATTGATGGCCTGACGAGGAAGATCTATAGCAATCAAAGGCATCACATAATGCTTTCGGATTCCAGCAGATTCGCTTTTCAACAGCACCCTGCATTCTCAGCCCCTGTAGAAATATAAGAGACACCAATTTCCCTAAGGAAAGGGCTATAGAGTTCAGGGCACATTACAATAAGAAAAAAGCACTTTGCCTGTGAAGAAGGATAGTGACTTACACTACTGCTGCAACAAAAACAGCCCATTGCAGCAACTCAGGAGAGATTGCACTGATATCCATCCTGGAGCTGTTGGTTCGGGTGCAGTGTGAGGAGGTTTTCACCTTCACCGATGATGCAAACCTGTGTCACAACCTTTCCTAACTGGATATATCAAACAACTGATCAAGGTGATAATGTATATCTATCTGCAATTGTTACTCCTCACTCCATTCAAGCTGAAGTGCAGATATAGTTGGCAATGGGGTTCTTCAGCAAGTAACATGTCTGGAGAATTCTCTTCCCTCTTCTCTCTCGCTCTTCATGATTGTAGTAAAAAATTCCACACCTCCTCCATTACTCTTGCCTTTTGTCAACATCCAGTTTATTTGAAGACCTGGGAGGATGACCACTTGTGGTTCAAGAAATTGGGTGTTGAAGAACTGCTATCACAGCATCAAGATTTTCTTTCTATTTCACACAAGTTCCAAGGATTGATCATTTGGACACTAGACATTACTGTGATGAGAATTAAGATCCTGGTGGGTCTTCTTCTGCTTGAAGATAGGGTCCATTGTAACATAGGCAATGGCAGTGATGGCAGGAGACCACAGCAGAATCGTTGAAGTTTCCATTGCAGAGATCGAGTCATCAGTGCTCAAAAAACACTCCATGATGATCATTGCTGTTTGGACAATTCTATAGTATGATGAATCCATTTGATCTACAAGCTTGACAAGTTGATAGTGAAAACAAGCTTACACAAGAAAAGGCTGTGAGAAAAGCTGTCCATCTCTCTGCATCTGTTTCTGATTTCATGACCAACTTCTATCAAAATTCTTGTCTGTGCGGAGGTCAAAATGAAGACCACAAACAAACTGCAAGGAGCACATGGTGCTCTGGGATCGTCAGGGCTTGATAGCTCTGCTATTGTCTCAAGTCAACTCTTCCCAGTTGCCTTGCACCAAACAAATGTTTTCGGTTCCAGGAATGCTCAGAGGACATGAAAGAAGCTGTCCGCAGAAAAAGTAGTATTTAAATCTCCTCGACCCTTTGTTCGGGGAAAAAAAACACACCGGAAGATGGGCAAACCTGAAAGAAGAAGAAGAAGTGCGAGAAAGGGACAAGCTCCCTCGTGATGATGAAGAATGCTGTATCAACTCCGCTTCTTCTAGTCCACCAGCAACTTGTGGCTGCTGCCAAGTCTCGGATCTCCGTCGTGGTACGACAGCAACAGCACATGAGACTGCATGAACTTGAAGTCTCAACTCACAGCCAAATCTCCGGGAGATGAATGATGGTGTTGCAGCTGTATGGATGGTGAACAGTCGAGAAGAAGAAGAGGAATAAGGTAGGCGACAGAAGACGAAGCTTGGGAGCAAAGAGCTGGCCATGATGCTTGTGATCTGATGAGCAGCCATGGTTGCTAAAGATTGAATACTAGCTGCTTCCTTGCAGTCCAACAGAAGAGAGGAAGAAAGAGGCAGATAGAAGAATCGAGAGAGAGAAGAGAGAATTGGAGATTTGGGTGCGGGTGCGAGAGATCTCCTGGCTCCTTTCCCCAAGAATGAATTGCAACACAGGACTCTGTTGTTTGTGCACGATTACAGGATCACTTGGTTGGGATTCATCGCTGTGGTTGAGGAGCTTTAGGGTTAGGATTAGGGTTTTCTTTGCGAGCGCACATAGCTAGCACCCCCTTCTTCTTCACCTAGCTGGGACCACCTGTTTTCCTTGGAGCTTGCAGAATCGTATGGGCGAAGCAAGTGTCATTGCAGAGACAAAGTCCTTCCCTTTGTTGTAGGTACCGTATCGAGATTTGGTTTCAGATCGCTTCGAATGTTGGTGGAAGAGAAGAAGAAGAAGAAGAAGAAGAAGAAATCATCAAAGCCAGGATGCATGGAAGACCACGGCAACGCGCAGCAGGAGAAACATCTGAAGCAGAAAACGATAAGGAGCTGGCCAAAGTTGCAGAATTGCAGGAGTTGATACCTTCCATCCTACACAACCATCGCACTTGCTGGTACTGAAGGGTTTTTTCCTCTCTCCTCTCCCAACCAAGAAGCGCTCTTGCCTTGACTTTCACGATGTGGATGCTCTGGTTTCAGCATCGCATCCACATCGAGGTTCATGTGAGGGTGGTGCATATGGGTTGGTTGGTTGCTTGGATTCATCCATGTCTTTTTTGTGAGATTTCTCGATTCTTATGAGAGATACTTTTTTGTGTGAGTGTTTTGCTTTTTGCTGCAGCTACACAAAGGAGGCATTGATGCAAAATGCCAAGTTATTGGAGCTCAATCCTGAATTCTACACAGCTTGGAATTTCCGAAAACGAGCAGTCCAGCATCTGCTCTCGTCTGAGACTGACGAAGAAGCCCGCAAACGCATCAGCAAGGAAGAGCTAGACTTGGTATTCATTCATTTCCATTGCATTGTATACTTTCTGCACAAAATCCCAAAGGGATTGATTTCCTACATCTCAATTGCATTGCAGCAGCTAGGGTTGTTGAGCTCAAAAACAAGGAAATCAAGCTTGTTGCACAATATCAAATGCCTTGGGATATGCAATCATGCATCTTCTTCTCTGTCTGTGTGTGTATTTTTTGCAGGTGTACAGAGCCTTGAAGGTAAACCACAAGTCATATGGTGCATGGCACCACCGCAAATGGGTGATTGCATTGGGTCTCTCTCCATTGGACTCAGAATTCATTCTCTTGTCAAAGGTGCTCAAATTGGATGCCCGCAATTTTCACAGCTGGAACTATCGAAGGTTCTTTCTCTCTCTCTCTCTCTCACACACACACACACACACACACTTTTTGTCAACATTTTTGTCCCCCCCAAAATTGTGTAGTTCTTCTTGTCTTTGCAGATGCATGCAGCCTATTTGTTTTTCGGGTGAGGTGTGGGGTTGTGTGCATGACCTTCATGTAAAAGGATAGAAACACCAACAATGTTTGTTGAAGAAGTGGGCTTATTTGTCTGTCCTTCCAAATCTGATGATACATCTTGGTGAGGGTGGAATCTGATTGTCCATCTTGATCAAATTTGGGAAGAGCCACATACCTACTTCATTTTACTAAGAAAAGATTCTCTTCAATCATTGACATTTTCAGGTTTGCTGTGAGAATGAAGGGAGTCCCAATCGATGAAGAGCTGCAGTTCACCACTGAAAAGATCAATGAGAACTTCAGCAATTACTCTGCATGGCATAATCGCAGGTGCTGGGTTGAAGTCCTTGTCCTTGACAGTGTGCAAGGTTTGCTTAAGCTAGCAAAGCTACTAGAGACAATACTTTTCCTTTGTAAGTCATAGATTTCTGCTGGTTTGCTGATGTACTCCATCACCAAGTAGTCACAAGTGGTGTCCTTAAAGGATCTGGCCAGGGTGCAGGATGCACTATCCTCTATGTAGGCCTCTCTATGCTTGATTGCACAGGGGGCAAGCTAAAATGAAATGAAGCTTACCCTCACAAGCTTGTTGCATTCAGATGAGGATACTACTAACTCTTTTGATTAGTATGTCTCTTCAGCAGTAGCCAAAATCATGACTGAGTTTTGCCATTGCTTCTGGAAATGCAACAGAACTCAGGACACAGATTTGTGTATACTTCTTTTGCTTGAAATTTGGGCAGATACAAAAGTACTTATCTGCACCCACCATCAGGAGCTGATGAACTCAGTGGGGAGTCAGGGCAGCTAGTCACTGCTATTCATAGTGAGGTGATAATCTAGTACTTTGTGAGTTGACACTCAAAACGTCATGACCACACTCATTCTTTTGTCATTTTAGTTTTGTTTTGCTGGAACTGTCATGTCAGTTACCTTCAAAGGTGTCATTATGGAGGTGTCTCTGCTATCTCATAGATGTACTTTTGACTTTGAGCAATTTGTGGTGGGTTCTTGTAGTGCTCTGTTATCAGAGCTTTACAGGAATGAAACAGGTGGTAAGGAGATAGTTCAAGGACGGCTGGAGGAGGAGTTTGATTTGGTCAAAAATTCTTTCTTCACTGACCCAAATGATCAAAGTGCTTGGTTTTACTACTCCTGGCTACTGGGCCAGGTGGTTGCTCCTGTTGGCCCAGAGCTTAATGGCAGCTGGCCACCCCATACTTCAGAATTGGTCATAAAATGCTCTGAAGAACCAACTCATTTGTCAATCACCTGCACTTGTCCTCTTCAGAGAGTAACGTCGTTTGTGTCATCTGGGGTACCACTGTTGCTTTCTTTCACTGAGGCAGTCACTGGTGTCAACAATGAGACTGTTACTGTTCACTCCAACCCAGAGGTTAGGGAACTTTCCAAACTCTCATGGAGGCCTGTTGGGTTTTCCCAAGAGTTTAGTCAGACATGGGCTACAGAGGTCAGATTCCAAATCAAGGATGACAAAACTTTGCTGTTGAGTGAACTGACCAACTTCACAGTTGACATAGAGGTTGCTGTAGTGCCAGGCATAGTATCTCCAGGAGGACAGCCTATGCAGGGTCCTGTGAAGTGCTCAAAAGTTTATTTCCACTTTGGGACTACAGACAATGCTGCAAAGAAAACTATTGGGGAGGAGCTCATGGCAAAGCAACTAGGTGCAATTGGTCTAGTTGAGGAGGAGACTAGCAAAGGTGAGAATCAAACGCAGATCAAGGACGGGGCCTGGCAAGTGAAGATTTTGGAGACAGAAATTGAATCAATATTGGAGCTACTGAAGATTGAACCAGACAGGTGGATTGTAACTTCTGCAATATACCCATCACAAAATCCTGTCTCCATAGATATTCTATGATAATCATGCTTGGGAATGGCAGAAAGGCTTTCTCAACTCCACAGCAATGCACTTCTATTACTAGTTTTATTTCTGGTATCCTTGAAAATTGCGTCATTGGTGTCTTGTCTCACTATTATGTGAACTGTTTTCATTGCAGCAAGTGGGCACAGTTGACACTTATTCGGTTGTTAACAGCACGTGAGTCATTCAGCCGAAGCCGAATTGAAAGACCGGCAGATGAAGTTGAAAAGCTGCAGAAGCTTCAGGGACTTCTAAGAGAACTTACCCACATTGACCTACCCCATTCTGAGTACTACCAGCATGAGCAAAGCCTGCTAATTTTAAGAGAGGTGAATCTTCTTTCAATCCCTCTTGAGCCAGTTGGTTTCCTACAGAGATTTGGGTCCTGCTCTGAGTGCTGCCAAATGCACAACTGTAAAAAGTAGGTAGAAAACTATTTTGAGGACATTGGTACCTCATGCTGATGTTGATTGTGCCCTAATTTAGTAACCCTAGAAAATGTTGATACTCAATAGAAAAATTGAAATGGAGGTGTCTGCATGACCAATGTACATGTTGAGAACCATGAGTTTATTAGTAATTATCATCTTTAACCTGTTTGGTTTTTTCAGTTTTTAAAGTCCTACTCACTTCAAAGACTCAGGAGTCCATTGTGCACCTGTTTCCTGGATCACTGAATCTATAGTTGAATATTGCATCACAGGTGGTGTTGGACCTGGAGTGGCCTAAAGAACCTCAACATCTTTCCTCTCTTCTGAATTTACGAAGTAGGTCATTATACACATTGGGTTGCTTTGAGCACTTTTTGTGGGTCCAGCACTTAGACCTCAGCAACAATCATTTACGATCTACTCATGGTACGATTATCACCTCACCTTGTATCCTAGCAACCCTTGTGCAAGCTCTCACTGCACCATCATCAGATATACGCTATGCCCATGATCAATCCCTGGATCTGTAGTCTTGAGACAGGATGTCAGAGGTAGTCAACTTCCATTTTGCCCAAATCATCCTTTCTTCTCATAATTTTCCTTCTAATCTTTGTTTTCAGGATTTGAGGCCCTTCAATTGCTGGAGAATTTGAACATCAGCCACAACCAGATCTTGAGCTTCACTGCACTTGCACCTTTGGCATTGCTGCCGCTCCTCAGGATACTCAACATTTCTTTTAATGAAATTGGGGCCCACCCTGTTGATACTTGCCGGGTATTATTCCCATCCAATTTGTCCAACCATTTTATGAGTCAAGTTCTTGCTGGGAACAAGGAAGTAAATCCTTGGGAAGTCAGGCTTGTCTTTCAAAATATGAATTTAACAGATTTGGACTTAACTGGAAACCCAGTGGTCAATAGCTCCAAGTTCATGAAAGCATTGACAGCAGTCTTGCCTTCAACTAACATTGCATACCAATGAGAGTTCAGAATGCAAATGACAGTTGCTTTGTCCACAATCAATCTTCTATACAACTTTATCATAGATTGTTCTGAAGAGATCTATTGTGAATGTTGGTTGGCTTTGTTTGTTGTTAGTCTAAGGGTTAAGGGTTTTAGGTTAAGGGTTTAGGGGTTAGTTTTGTCTTATGAGTTGCAAAATTGATTCCATCTTCATCAGTCAGACTTGCAGGAAACTTGAAGCAATTAACTATAAAATGAGTTTAGCTGGTTCATTAGAACTGTCAAATGTAACATGACTGCTGCAAATTTAAGGAACAGAATTTAATGAGTAAACATAGCATTATTTGCTTGTACATAAATAAAGGTACAGTTTTACTTTCTCTTGTTGATGGGATTTTGAGTTTGTCATAAAATGAAAGATACAATCCAGTTGTACAGTGCACTGCGTTCTGCCCAAGATTTACATCAAGATAGCTAACCTACAATTGAGCATGGTCATTATAGTTTTCACTTGTCAAACCTTCCAAGACATGTACTGGTCTGTTAAATAGTCAATGGTGTAAGAAGTGTTTAGATTTCCAAGCCAGGGATGGATATCTGTCCACCCAATCCATCTTTTGCCTAGGAGGGTGGTAGGAGGTTCGGAGGGATGGCCTAAGTTTGTAAGAGGGAAATAGTAGGTCAACATGCAGCTAGGTATGCATAGAGGGGAGGGTAGGTTTGTTGATAGTTATCAAAGCTTTAGACAGACAAACACCAATATTTTTATTATATAGATATGATAAATAGCATAAGAAATTTCCTCTCTACTTTCAGATCTTTCTCTGTTTGTTCATTTACTTATGTTGTGTGCTTGATTTCAGATTTTATGATTCTATGACTGAATTTCTTGTGATTTTACAGAACCCCACATACCTTGGCTTTGAAAATGAGTTTTGTGGATCAGTAAAACTGGCTCCCTTTCATCAACCCAATTTCAAACTCTTCAAATTGTAGGCATGTATTTCAACCTCAGGGTTTATGTGTTTTTGTGTCAATGAAGTGCTTTATAAGGAAAGTGAAATTTATCCAATCAAGTTATGTATAAATGCTCAATTTTATGGATATGGAATCGGAGTTTAGTGTATTGGGTAAAATAGAAATTTCCTTTTTTGAAATAATGCAATGGATTTTTGGTCGTAATCCTTGAATTCAGAAAAGTATATTTTATTCATTCACAAATAAAAAGGTTTGCAGTGTCCCCATTAGAGCTGAACAACATAAAACAATGAATTAACTTGTTTAGGTTTTTACTTGGTTGTTTGTTTGTAACTAATTCATTTTTATTTCAAATGTGTTGCATCTTAATTTGGGGCATGTTCTTAAGTTTCCAAATTTTGTCATTGTTCATTTGAAACTTGTATGGTGTGGTGAAAAAAGCTGAATACCTGAATTAAGTATCAATTATAACGACATACTTTATTGAAAGTAAGTTTAAAAATTCTAATTTTTTTTAAAGACAATCTTGATCTTTAAAGCTTGAGTTTGAATTCAATGAGATGAACCTAATTACTGAATTGTGTATGTTATACAATATCTAATTTCTAACTTTAAACAAGCATTTAGAAACCACAAAAGTTTTTGAAAAACTATGTTATCCCATTATCATCTAAAGGAAATTGCAATATGTGATTTTCAAAATAAGGGGTTTTCACCAAAAAATGTCATCCTGTGATCATTTTAAAGAGAATTTGATATGCACTTTCCAAAATAAGGTTCTCTTCCTAAAAATTTTGAGCTTCAGTTGATGGTAAATTTTTTATGTCAATAAATTTCAATTCAATTGAAGTTCTTATATCTAGTGTTGGGCCATTCTTGGATTTTGTGAATATCGTAATACCTTGGCCACTTCAACACATGTTTGTCCAATAATTAATTATTTTGAGAATTCCATTTTGAAAAATGATATATTCCCAAATATTCCATCAGATTTTTTATTTCCTTCAAAAATATATATTTTTGAAAAAAAAAATTTGATGAAAATTTCAACATTTCTGAAAATAATATAAGTAATGTCAAACTACCCCAAATATTATAATTGTTTTGGGTTTTTTTTTAAATATCTTAATCAAAGAACCTCCAATTCTATTCTTTAAAAGTGCGTCAAATGATGAAAACAATGCCAATCATTGATAAAACAAAACACCCAACAAAGGGAGACAAAAAGGTACAAGATGGAAGGACCCAAGTCCTAGCAAACAAAAAATCCTCCGACAAGGGCATATTGCAAAGGGAATGGGAACAAATCAAGTACCCAAGATCTCAAGCACATTCAATTGTGAATTAAAAGGCAACTCAAAGATGATGCTAAAAATAAAATGGTCATGCAATATTTTTGAAATATTCTCCTAAAATCGATTTGTTTTTTGTTTTCTACCAACTATTGGTACCAACTATTTGGTACCATCCAAAGCAACTTGAACACCATGGACCATTGCCTTGCAACCACCCTTAATCGCCATGTTAAATTGATGCAACAACAAATGAAACAAACATTCCTCTCGAAATTAAGGACATAAAACCCTATTCACTAGCCGATAAAATACCTTACCCATTATAATCAATTGGATGTCACTTAAAAACTTGACCAAAGTCAAAAGTTTAGTGACACCAACATAATCCACAAACTATGGAATGCAACTAGCAGCCAACGGCCACTTGGGTAAAAACACAATAAAAGGAACCAAGGAAGTTGTAGACGGTGCTTAAAACTGCATTTACATTACTTTGGAAAATCACCATTAATTATATCTAATGAATTATTTATCCATAATTTGTAATTATGTTTTGGTGTTCATGAAATTACATTCCTATGAATTTGTAATCATTTCATTATGTTATTAAAATCCTTTGTCATACACATAGCACTTGTTGACAAGGTCCTTGTAAGGACTCTAAAATTTGAGTGTGTTTTTTGTTATTCAAACCTTCATCAAATGTTCTCAAATGTATTATGGGCTGTAATATATTTCATAAGAAGGGCAACATGTGTTTTTTTTTTTAAACGCACATGTATTGAATCCTTTTAACAGATGTTGTTGATTTTGATTATGAATGTTTTTAATGGTCAAAAAAGTTCAAATTTTATCATCATGGTTTAAAAAATTATACATTTGACTATAAACTAGGTTTTCATGCAAATATATATATATATATATATAATTATAAATTATAAATTGTAAAATGTAGTCCTTGGTAAGGACTCCAACCTTGGTCACCATGGTTCCTTTTACTATGATTTTACCCATATGAGAACTCAAGTAATGGAATTGAATCAAACCATTAGTTGAATTTTCAAGGTCAAACAATCCCATAATTGTTCAAAGACCATGCATAACAAACCCCCTATTGACAAATGGGACATGCACAAAAAAATTAACTTAAAAGAATTCAAGGAAAACGCCACAACTATGTTCAATTATAAATCCATCAAGGAGCACTATAAGAAAACGTGACTTTTTGAAAGGCCCAACTTGATTAAAATGTTCGCATTGATCAAAGGGGATGGTCATTTTGATTAAAGGCCTAAGACATGAAAGACACTTCGAATTATTTTTGACTAAAACATTTGAATAAAATGACATTTTTTACCATGCAACAAACCAAACATTTGGTCAAAAAAACTAGAGGTCCATCAAGATGACCAAGGCTTAATCAAATTGACCATACTCAATGGCCATTGTGATTTACAATTAATCAAATTGGTCATTTTAATTTGACACTTAGTCAATTCAACCATACTAATTTGCCTACTTAACCTACAAGTTTATTTTGCTTAAAATACATACCAAACCTAAATTCATAACTAATATTAGGCCCTAGGTTAAACATATTACACTTAGTAGGTACTTATAAAGTTTAATAAGCTACTTACATGCTACCTTTAAGCACATGTAGGTACTTAAACTTGGTACATTAATTAGCCATTATTTAATAATTGATAGTTAATATTCAATAATTTATTTATTTTTATAACTAAGTAGTCACCAAATAAATGTTAATTAATAACCAATAATTAATTTATCCATCAACTTGTTAATTGATTAGTTACTATTATCAAGGTATTAATTCTATTTAATTTTTCAGCTAATACTTTATAGTAATTTATGACAATTAATGGTAGTCAATATATAATTTTAAATAATTTTTGATAATTTTTTTAATATATTTTTTAGTTGATGATAATTCATTATATATTAATTGATCATTATTAATTAGTTGTAAGTCATCATTAATTAATATTTAATAATTTATAGGAAATAATCAATTATTATCATTGATATTATTTATTTATTTATAATCGATAGTAATTAATCAATCATTGTTAATTATTTTTTAGTTGAATTAAAAGCATGAAGTAGCCTATTAGGCGTAGGTACCTACATGTTATCTAGGTAGATACTTGGATATATGTTATAACCCCCTACTTAAATAAGTAATATAAAAAATATTGCATTGATGAATGTTACAATATGTAGATCAAAACAAAAAATTCAATCAATTTTATTACAATATGATGACAATAGTTTTCAACTTTTGAAATGGTAGTTCAATGGTAAAGACTTGATGCTCCAAAGTGGAGGTGAGGAGTTCAAATCCTCACACATACAACATTGGATACCTAGGCAACTTTGGTTTTACATGGCTTAGATAGTTAGCCAAGGCCGCCTAGGCAAGTAGGTCTAGGGTTGGCCATCTAACTTAGGGGGCCTAGGCAAAATAAGGTAGGTAAGCAAATTATTTTAATATATTTTGTACATTAATCAGTAGTTAATGTAGGTAGCTTAATTAATTAATTAATTAATAATTAATAAAAATATATATGATAAAATTATATATAATAAAATTATTATTTTAAATTAAATTATATATGATTCATGTCAAATATTGTTGACTAATAAAAAATCCAATAAAAAAAACCAACCAAAAAGACTACCAAAAAGACCTAATCAAAGTGGCCGTGTCAAAGTTGATTTGTCCAAGATGGCACATTTGTCAAGTCAAACAAGGCCCATTTGGAGTACTTTTTGACCAATTTTCCTAGTAAAAAAACCTTGTTTTCTTGTAATGGAGTTTGAATAAGGGGAATTCCAATATGAAGAATGCAAGGCTTGCAATGTGCAAATAGTGTCTAATGACATTGAAGTCAAGGTAAGAAGGGCAAGATCCCTAGCAACATGCATAAACTCCTTGACACAACCAAGGGCTAAGCTTCAATTTAACCAACATGGAGGGGGCGCAACAAAAGCAAAATGTGGAAGGGGTAAGGTTGCCAATAGAGCTTAGTTTGAAAACAAAATTATTGTTAGCACTCATGCCCAAAGAAGATGTTCTACTTTAAGTTCCTTCCAATTCCTAAATGAGAAACATCAAAAGGATGCCCTAATCTCCTTATGCTTAGACATTCCACCTCAAAGGGGAAAGATAATACACTACTAAAAGAACAACAAGAATAGGTGTCAAGTGAACACATCAAACTAGTCTCAGACAAACTAATATAAAGGAAGGTGAAAAGTAACCTACATCTTTCAATGTAAAATATAAAGAATGCACACATACAAACGAGATCAAGAAAGACTCAAAAGGAAAGCACTTAAGGGATCCAATGCCAAAATCCAAACCCAAGCTGCCACGGGGGGAAAGGGGCTAAAGAGGTGACTAAAGAATTGAAAGAACTATTTGAAGGCAAAGCTTAATAAGTATGACAATGCCTTTAATGACAAGCCATCCACATTATGAAAACACAGTGTTACAACCAAAACAAAGGATGTCATGTTGAAACCCGTTCCTACCTTTAAAGGATGAAAAAAGGTCACATGGGCTGCAAGCTCAAAAAACCATGTTTGAACCGGAAAGGGGAAGAGGCCCAAGAGCCGAAAGGGGTAGGGCTTCTGTTGAGAAGCTCACCTATCCCCAGCCTTCCTACAAGCCCACCCAAAAAAAAGGCAACCTAAAAACCCATTTACCCTAGGCTGCCCCACTTGTCAAAAAATAATGTTGCCAAATCACTTCACACATCATGTTAGGCAACCCAGCCACCAGAAAAGATGCCACCAAAGCACCACGCACATTGTGCTAAACAACCTAGCCAAAGAAACTTTAAAATAAAGAAAATTTCATGTGGTTAGATTGCTGCACCTAGCTTAACCGCTACCATGGTGACATTTTCCGCCATCAACCATTGGCAATGTAATGCTCCATCACCTACTTGATGTTGCTTTATTGATCCTCAATGTTCTTCCATTGCTCCTCAACATTCCTCACACTCCTTAAAGCTCCCCTTTGCTCTTCATTGAAACCCAAACATAGACAAAAGGCATGTTTATAGGAGGTTCTTAAACTAGTTCTTTGATTTTTTGAAAACTAATGGTCAAGGGTGCATACACTCAACATGTTTCCATTGTTTTCATTCTTTGAAAAAGAAAGAATTGCTTGACATTGGGTGTTTCACTAAAATTCACAATTTGCATCATATATATGACACCTTAGTTTCAATTTTGATTTTTTCAACAAAATTTACATGGAATGAATGGGATCAATTGCTTAGATTATTTAAAAAAACCATCACCATATTTCGTTTTGTACATTTTTCTTTCATAAGATATTATTTCATTTACCCAATTTTTACCCAAATCAAAATTGCTGATTTTCTTATTCATATTTGTTTAATCTTTGTGAAAACCATGGTGACATGAAAATCCTCTTTATTTTATGATGTCATGGGAAAGCCCAATAAACAAATTTTAATGTAATGAATTGGGATGCTTGTGATTTCATAGATGTGGGATGTTAAACAAACAGTTCAAAGTGAAATAATGAGAAAATTCAAATGAGATTACTTTAGGTTAACATGAATTAACATGTTTTAG
>Ga0209611_10006090_pt1 | contig 19931 bp, 14 predicted proteins | sample S1TSphgellanicum_3_FD_187693 | JGI IMG/M metagenome (GOLD analysis project Ga0209611, IMG submission 187693) | Host-associated microbial communities from peat moss isolated from Minnesota, USA - S1T2_Fc - Sphagnum magellanicum MG (SPAdes) (version 2) | ecosystem: Host-associated > Plants > Peat...
CCCAACGCCTTACTCTTCCGCTGTTTTCATCTTAGACTCACATTTGAGTCTCTTGAAGAGGTTGGGAGTGCGTCAACAAGAATAACCACTTGTAGTGGCCACATTATAAAATGTAAAAATGATCAAAGCTTGGAGGAGCTTCACACATGGAAAGAACACCAGAGCTCCACAATTGAAAAGTTAGGAACAGGAAAGAGCTACAACAATAGAATTCAACTTTGAGGAGATTTGCATGTAGAAAGAACACAAAAGTTGCACAATTGGAAAAAGAAAAAGAAAAATAGGAGCAAGGAGGAGCTACATCAATAGAACTTAGAGGACTTTGCACGTGGAAAGAATAATAAGGAATTGCATAATCGAAAGTAGGAAAATGAAACTTGAGGGCAATGAGGAACTTTATGAATATAGCTTGAAGGAGCTTTACACATGGAAAGAACACAAAGGAGCTCCATAATCAAAATAGGAAAATGAAAAGTCAAAACAAAGAGGAGCTACAACAATAGAGTCTAGAGGAGCTTCACACGCATAAAGAACATAGGACCTACACAACTAAAAATTGAAAAACGAAATGCAAGAGCAAGGAGGAACTACAACAACAAAGCTTGGAGGAGCTTCACATGCAAAAACAACACAAGGAATTGCACAATCAAAAGTAGGAAAATGAAAATTGAAAAACAAGGAAGAGTTACATAAACAAAGGTCATAGGAACTTCGCACGCACGAAAAAAAAGGTGATGATGCAAATGAGTTGGGAGGGAAGGAACTTACCTCACCATGAGTGTGTTCGCAATCTTTGAATGATAGGTTAATAGTAACATGACACATGTCCTACCTACCTTACCTAAAGCGCATAATGTGAACAACAATAGCCCACAATGGTAACTATTCCCACTAACCTAAAAGTTAACCAAACTAACCTAAAAATAAACCCAAACTATTTAGGTTAGCTTACCTTTTTCTTACTTTTTTTTTATAGCCTACCCCTAAATTTGAACTAACCTAAAGATCATTGAATGATATAATGTTGGACCATGTGTCTTAACCACAAACAATGGTAGGGTTACATTGACAACCTAACCAAAGGTTGATTACACTTTTTCCTTTGAAAGCGCCACCACATCCATAACATGATATGTATGCCCCAAGTTCAAAGAATGAAGAACATATTCATACCTAGGTTTGTTCTCACAAAATGACCATGCTATTTGTATCAGGTACCAAAATTTCGACCACATACCAACCTGGTAGGGTAGGGTATCAACTTAAGTATTTGTAAATACAATATTAGGCCAATATGAATAATGAAGCATGATTCATATACTTTTAATTTAGGCTGAATGCCTCTGGTTCAAAAGTGTACACATTCAATAACCTAATTATAAGGGCAACATTCTTGCCCACCTATTCCCCAAAATCCTTAAAACAGCCAATATCAATGGAGATATGATTATAATTGTCAAACATGAGTGGCACCTTCAATCTTGTAGAAATGACCATATGACTAAATGGACCTTGTTACCTTCCAACTAATATCAGGTAACTACTATCTGGCAATCTAATTATCTACTGATATATCCTAGTATCATTCTTAACATGACATTTCAAAACATCCAATAATATTTTATACATCAGGTAATTTTTGTCCATAGGCTTGCAAGTTGTGAAATGATTGGCAGTTTCAATCTTGTAGAAATTGTGATTCGCTCCTATTTGAGGGGAGCTGAGGCATGTGGCACTAAAAGTCCCTGCAGATGCCACGTTCCTTCAATATAACTACAACTATGTGTTAATTATTTAAAATATATCTTGTTAAAAGTACAATTTAAATGGTGAGTAAATATTGCTATCATGTTATAGTCATTTTCTAACATGATTACCATTTACAGAAGGGGTCACTATGGTCTTGGAAACAGCTGCTTGATCTTACATAACTTGTTCAATACTGTAGTATAATGGCAGTTCAACACGTGTCTATCAGATAATTAATTAAATTTGGTAGAGAATATAATATTTTCAGAATATTCTCAAAGAGTCTTTAATCTCCTTCACAAATTTTCATTTTTTGGTGAAAAATATTATTTGAAAATTTTGAAATTTCTAAAAATAATATAATTAGTGTTGAAGTTGCCAAGTTACTATGGTACTACCTATATTTTGCATAATACCTTGAGTAACAATAATTTTGCATTTTTCCTTCAAATTACCCAAATGAAGTTCAATGTAAAATTAGGAAATTGTTTTTGAAGCCTTTTGCAAACCTATTTCAAATAAGCAATTTTCCCTTGTTATACATGTAATGAAAGAGACATTCATATGCAACTAACGACAATTAGCTCTATGACGCTTGAATTTTAATAGTTCCAAATTGTTGTTGAGTTTGATTGAATACTGTAACCAAGAGGTTTCGTGGAATGCTTACCCATTTTTTGTTTATCGGTTGTGTCTCCAAAAATGCATAGATGATGAGGTCACTTTCTATGAAGCCCTCAAAAGCCACCGCCAGCTCGCTCATTTGTCGACTAAACACGTCAACATTTGCCCAAAAGCCAGATTTGGCTACATCCTTTGTATTGGAGTTGATCCTTCGATATCGTTCCATGTAATAATCCCTGAACTTGCGTGTAGTGCCAGAATGTGGTACACTGTAAAACACTATCCCCTAAAGGTTTTTCAAAAACCTAGTGCAATTCATCTTTGTTCTTCCTTCAAAATCATTTTTTGTTGCTGCTCAACTGTGTTTCCCAACTTCAACCACCAAGCTTTTGATTACAAGACCTCCAAAACTATGTCCAATTAATATTATTTGTCCTCCCCAAAGCTCCTGGTTGCTACACATGTAAAATGCAAATCATCATGTCAGTTATTCCTTGCTACAATTTTAGTTAATACTTTATTAATATTATAAACACTTCATGAATAAAAAACATAGTGCATTATAAACAGTATTCACAATTCTCCGTATAAAAGAATTTACTGAATAGATTATCCAATGGACTGTAGTTTACGGCAATTGCAAATGACTCAGGACGAATAACATGAGATAGTTACCAGTTCATAGTTTCAAGTCCATCTCTTATTGGATCCAAATACATATGTCCTACCAACAACCATGTTAAGGGTCACTAATCTTCTGTTTGCACAAAAGTTCCTCTTTTTTCTTAGCAAGGGTGCAGTCAATGCATCATGACATGGTGATTTTGTCTTGTTGTAGCTTATCGTAGTATATTTCAAACAAGTTTTCAGTTAATGATAAGATTGAAATAATTCAATTTATATTAACCAACCAAAGTTCAATTTATTTTAGATTCTACATGAAATGTGGTACATCATGTAGGCTATGTCAACTAGAATTTGTTACTAATTATCTTCCAGATTGACATAAAAACCTGGCCAGATTTTTGTAGTGTATCTGGAGATACTCTTACAAAGCATATTATGGCTGCTGGGCTTTACAAAAGCCGAAAGCCCACCTCCAGGGACTTTAGTAAAGGCTGGTGGCCATTTTTTTTTCCCCATGATGCCTGGCAGATACCCATTGGGTATCACAGGAAATAAATAAAAAATGAAAAGCCACACCCCATTTTTACACCATGTAAAAGCCCATGGACAAGAGCTTGGGTTCATGGGGCTTTACCCTACACTTTTAGGTCCATGCAAATATTAAAGGCTATATATATATGCACTTATGTAAAGTAATCTCAAACATGTGGTTCTACAAAAAGCTACATGAGAGCTACTCCTACATGAGAAAATTGATTTGTGCTAAGTGGTTATGTATCTCAAGTTGTGAGAAAACATTTTTACACATATAACGGGAGTGGACTTCTACAAGGGGTTGGGAAGACAGGGGCTTACTCTCTTGAGTCCACCAAGCTTTGAATGAGATTTTGTCCAATCTCTGTCACATCATTGTGGACACCATGAAAACTTGCATCATATGACAAAGAGAAAATTCGAATTTCTCTGTCCAAGTCTTGAGGCAACCATTCTTGTGGCCAACACACTGCATTTGTCTCCCTGGTTGTCCATGTTGTCTTCCACTCGTCATTTTGCCCAAATGTGATGCCATGGAAAAATATAATGACTAAATTAGGCGTAGATGACGTGCAACTTGGACTTAGATCGTGCACCGGTTACAAGTAGTCAAAAGGCAATTAGAATAAGTCAAACTAATATAAAGGAAAATTGATTTTAAATGTTTATATGTTTGGCTAATTATGAATTCCTCTCTGACACATTACACTGTAGATTGTCAAAGAATGTAGGAACTTCAAATTAGTATGGAAATATGTCAGGAATTAAGATGTTACTTAGATGAAGCGGCGATTATAAAAAACTAATGTGATCTGAGAACAAGTCATTCTAAAAATTGCATTTTTGTTAATGAAATATTTTCATCAATTTTTGGAAGTTCTCATATTTAGGAAAAAAATTTAGGCTCATGGCATTTCCGGAACTACAAACTAGGTACCGTGCTACATCAAATATTTAACTTTGGTCCAAGAATTGTCGTCCACTGATTGTTGACAGTCAAAATTAGTTTCAACAGAATGCATGCATAGAAACAAATACATACCTTGTTCTCGGATTCATTTTGGGTGTCATAGCTAGAGCCCTCCAGAAGCGGTGAAAATTCAATTCCGTCTGCCATGTCACTATCAATTTCACTCTTGCACCTTGGCATGATGAAGAATACAACAATGAAAGCACCTGCCGCTACAGGGATAATGATACCCATTACAATTAGCTTCCAAACCCAAGCTCTTGACGTTGTTGATGCTGCATACCAGTGTACAGTGTACATATAAATCAGTTTTGCAAAATCTTAATTAGTACGTTCACTACATATTTGCAAGTCGACTTTCTAGCTTTTAGTGAGTCTCCAAGCTGTCATCATATTGGTATGTCTATTGAAAAAACCAAACTAGTGCGAATTGCACATGCTCGGATAATATAGGTATTGGACAACATAGGAAAGAAGAGTAATTTAGAAACCCCCTGCCCCCAAAAAACAAGAATGAAGACCCTGAAGAGGAAAGAGAAGACGAACCTCCACTATCACACTGACTCTGACATCCAAACCGCAATGTTCGGTGTCGTTCCCGCGGTAGCCATACTTGCTGTAGCATGGATTTTCAGGAGTAGGGCAAAAAGCGTTAGACGCCATCCTGCCGCATGCGTACTGGTCGGAAGGTAAGGGAGACGGCGGAAGTTCACACTGGCTCTGACAACCCTTACCGCAATACAACTCGTCGAACCCGCAGTGCCCATACTGAGTGCAGCAAGGTGCAGTAGGATCGGTACACGGATTGTTTGCGTCGCAACGATCCTCAGCCTCAGCCAGGTTCGAGTTGTTTACAAGACAAGCCAAGACCGCGACTAAGATTCGAAAGCTCTTCAATAACCACTTCATTTCTTTTGTGAATTGCTAACAGTGAACGCTCATAATAATGTCTAACCAAAGCGGTTCCAGAACTGAGAGGGGCCTAAGCACAGCAAAGATTTTTCCAAAACTGCGTGTGTAATTTTAAAGACTCAGAGGGGGTTTTTAGTAGTTTGTTGCAAAGCGGGAATTTTGGTCCACACAGCAAAAAAGTGGGACCACAGGGTGTTTTGGATGGTTTTTGGCGGAGTTTCTTAAACAAGGAGTGTGTCGGTCACACTGTGGCCTTGCCATTTACATTAACAACTATCTTAAGGAAAAAGAAGAAAATTATGAAAATTCCAATATTTCTCCATGCAAAAATATAATCTTCAAAAAAATCCTCTAAAAGAAACCAAAATCCTTCAAGATATTATAACTCTATAACTAATCTCGAGTTTCAACACAAGCCAATTTAATATCATCTTTCAAAAATCCTCCTATAAAAATAGACCTAGGGCCCACAATCCCTTAAGCTACTATACTCTGTAATGAATCTAAACACAATATCCTTGCCTCGGTAGGCAAGGCCAACAAATTTTGGCAATGGGTTCGACATTAATAAGCAATGACTTTAATATTTTTTTTTCGGGGTGTTCTATTGTGTTTTTAGTGGTATTTTCAGGGTATTTTGAATGCCATTTTTGCTCCTTTCACAACGTGTTTTCAAGTCATTTTCATGAATTTCTTAAGGTGTTTCTCATTCTTTTTTTTTTCAAACATCCTTTCTAATCACAGGTGATTTCATTCCTTATTTCCAGGTACCATTTTCTCATTTCTCATCAATCATCTCTTGATGCTTTTCAGGTTCACGAACCCAGGGACACTGCGGTGGGGCGCCATACAAGACGAGGCCGCTGTGGATCATCTTCCAGCAAGAATGCTGATTGAGCTGAAAGAGGAGGTGATCATCAGCAGTTTCAAGACCTTGGACGGAAGAGGCACGAACGTGCACATAGCAGGACGTGCTTGCTTGACGATTCAGTTTGCTTCCAACATCATAGTGCACACGGGATCCACATTCACGATTGCGTTTCTACGGGACCTGCCACGATACACAGCACTCCGGAGCATGTCAGGTACAAAGCAGTGTTGGGCGGGTATCACAAATGCCTTTGGGCATCACCCAGATATCACCTGAGCATCTTAGTCTTCTCCTCTCAGGGCATCATCATGAGTGATACCCTGACTGAAAATCGAACTATCTGTTCTCACATGTGTGAGAACAAGATGTGAAAACTGATTTTTTTAAAAGAAAAAGAAAATCTGAGAACCGGATAAGGTCTGACCCCTTACCCGGGTCAGGGTCTCAGGGTTTAGTTGGAGTGAAAATTTAATACAAGCAATGAGAAAGAAGTTATGAGCATGAAAGAACGTTTTATTTACTGGATCTTGTCAATTATTCATGGATCATGAGTTTGAAGTTTGGAGGCACTGTGTTAAGTCAACCTAATTTAATTAGGGCTAAAAGAAGGACACCTTCATCATTAGACCCACATCAAATTTTGTTGTCAAGTTTAACTTGCCTTGGGAAATTGGAGATCCAAAGAAAGGCTAGTATTTGATAGTAGGTACATATTAATGGTAATCCAAGTCAGATGATAATGATGTTTGGAGAGTTAACATTATTATTGGGTTGTTCTTTCAACTTCTAACTAAGTGAGTGTTTTTTTTTTCAATTTTGTGATGTAGATGAAATGATTATTTAGCCAGATATGACAATAAAAACACAAATAACCAAAAAAATTGAACTATATTTTATTGGAACTTAGGATAGAATCTGACAATTGTAAAAAAATTAAATATTTTTTCAAAATGTGGTGACTGAAAACCTTTAAAACCCTGAATTTTTGCCATTTTGAAAAAATATATTTGCCAAAATAAAACACTGTTCTATTTTCTCTCTTTTTCGAAAAAAAGAACTGGCAGGTAAGGTCTGGATATTATGTACCCATGACAAGCAATTTTTAGAAAATCAAAGGACTGATTTTCACTCATAACTGTAGATCTCAAAAAATCAAAGGAATTGGTCAAAGAACCTAGCCCCCAAAGCTTTGGTTCTTTTACAGTTATTTCATAAATCCAGTCAGGTTCTTTGAAAATTTTCAAAAACCCAAAACTGGAATTTATTTCAGAAATCTTTCAAAAACCTTGAACCAAAGGTCCTTTAATTTTGAATTTTTTCAAAAAACCAAAGCTATCATTAAAAAAGGAAATTATTTAATTATTTAATCTTTATTTTATTTTTAAATTAAAAAAGAAATACCCGATTTGTGAAAACCAGCAAAGGATAACCAGCTATTCTCAAATTTTTGAGAACTGGCATTGTGAGAACCTGTGTCAAAAAAAAAATTCAAATTTTAAATGTTGATACCCTTGTCCACCGTAAAACAATTTAGAATGTTTTTTAGAGAGAACAGGACCCTTTTGTAAATTACTTGGTGAAAACCGGACCCAAAGGGTATCATAAAATTATGATACCCGCCCAACACTGGTTCATACCTTTCTGTCTGTCTGTGATCATTGAGTTGTTAAGTACCGTCATACTGTGGAGCCCAGTGTTGGGAAGTTTTTTGGATGGAGTTATAGTTCTACCCTTGGACCGTCCAAGTTCTAGGGTGTCATGACTTGTTTGGACCCCTATAAGCTTTACCCCAAAAAAGCCGTTTAAAAAACCATCGTAGCTTGCGACATCGTGTGGGTTGATGAATTTGTCTCATAGATGAGCACTTTTTTCAATTCACTTAGTCTCAAAGTGTTTTGTGAAAAATTTAGAGTTTAGAGTTTTGGTTCATGCCTTTCCCTCTTTCTATGGTCATTGATGATGGGCTTTGAGCCGTTAGGTATGGTCAGGAAGACACTATCTAGCCCCCATGAGCTCTGTCCGGCGCTTACATTGTCTTCACTGACATGCTTTTCGTCATTACATGGTTCTTCATAAACCATGCAGCATGGTTCTACATGTTTTTTTAATTCTGCAAAAGAACTTAGTAATGTTCTTTATATTTAAGTTCTATTATGTAAACTCTTTGCTTTTCGGAAGTTCAACAGATTAGAAATTAGAACCTCCCAGGTGGTAAAACATGGTTCTAGGGTAGGCAGGTTGGTATCCAAACACTTAAGGTAGGGTTTGCTCGCCATTTTAGCAGGACAGCCCCATTGTTTAAAGTCTCGAGTACCATCATACTGTGGATCCCAGTGTTGAAAGTTTTCAAACTGTGGGGCCCAGTGTTGAAAGTTTTTTGGGTAGAGTTAAAGATCTTCCCTTGGCACCTTCCAAATTCTAGGATGCCACAACTTCAAGAGACTGCTATCAGCTTAGCCCCCAAAATAACAGTTAAAAAAACCTATAAAAGTATTCCACCTTTCTAATGGGGTCATGAATTTGTTCAGACCATGGTTCTCATGTGATTTCCTCGTAGTTAAGGTTTTAGGGGGAGGGCATTACCAAAATAAAGGGCCCAAGTAATGTGGAGCCAAGGACTAGTGTCGACTAAGAATCCACCAGGTTTGTGGCAGATCAATATGGACCATCTTTCACTCTTCTACTGCTAACTTTGTATTATTACGTACCAGTTAGTAAATTAGCTGTAGAGATCTCGTTTATCTACCTAGCTCGTTTCTTTGATGCCGAATGCAAAACTGAAGCTATTAGTTCCGAGAACTTATCATGTTAGAATCACATAAGTTATGGGATTAAAGCTTCGGATAAGTTATGTCGAATAATACCTTATGTTGGATCATTCAACTAGTTGTTAGAAGAGAAATTCGGAGTTTGTGTGAATCTGACAAGCATCGAAAAGGAATCTATCTTCTAGTATTACTAGTGAAACATTGCGCGGTTCGATCAAAACAGCAGCAAAGAAATGTTGTTTAGAACTAGATCTCTTAATTAATTTGTGCTGCTGGAGTGGAAGGATTTTACGGCCTGCAGGTGGCTTATGCTTCCCCGATTCTCTCGCCAAGAACTGTTACAGCTTTCCATTGACACCAAATGCAATCTATCAGACCAGAGGGACCTTCTTCTATGGCCTTTATGACCATCGAAGCACAGTGCCAAGTTTTGAGATGGTAGTAGATGGAACAATAGTCGCCTCCATTAATTCACTTCTAGAGCAGATCTAATGGCTTATCAGGAGGTCAGTTAAGCGCCTCGGAACAACTTGACCTATCTCTGCCTATCACGAGATCTCACAAACTCAGTTCCATTTATTTCTGCAATATCTTTAGTATTGGCTAATTATCAACAAAGCAACCTTGTAAATGTCATGACTGTCAATATATATGAAGGATTTTATTACCCGACACAATTCAGGTGGAACTTTGGTGGAAATGGAATCATCAGGTATATTCACCAACCAAAATTATGTCCATTCCAAATGACTGGAGATTATTTTCATTTCATTTCCATACCAATTTGCAACTTCTTGAAGTGAGCTGATTAAAAGGTCCTAAATGCAGTGCTAGCCCTTGTCACAGTCCTGGGGCCCTTAGCTGGGTGCCCACTATCGGCTGCTCTATATAACAACAACAAAACTTGGATTTTGTGACTTGCGTCTAGGAATTTGGGGTTTTGCAACTTGGGATTAGCAACTAGTCAAGTTGCTAAACTCAAATCTTAAAATAAGAACCCAAGTCGTAAAACTCAAGTTTTGTTGTTGTAAGCTAGATGCACTGCACAATTTGCTTAATGGCACATGTTACCCATGTTTGATGCATGCCCATGTCCAAGTGACCACTCCTTCAATCCATGGCCAATCTGTCATCATCCAAATCAGATCCATGGCCGTATTCATCATGGGCATTTGGGATCATTTGGACGTCATGTAGAAGACCAAACCATGGATGCTTTTCATGTATATTTCAAATAACCATTATGCTGAGAGGTTGTTTAATCCAATAATAAGCCAAGGAGACTACAAATAAGCTCCACATAATCTCCTTGTACTGAAGTTCATGCTTTTGTTGCCCTGGTTCCTCGTTGTTGCTGGTATACATAGATATCGTGATGATCCTGTTGATCACTACTGGTTTCCCATAAAGTGGAACTCATCCTATGTACAGAGTACCATTCAACCGGTTGAAACATTAACAGCAAAAGGGCTAGTATACGTCACGTTTCCGCCTTCGGTAGTGATGAATACTGCCCTCACAACCGATGGGAACATGACAATGGATATCCCATTCACCCACAGTTATGGCTAGTACATGGTAATCTTCTTCGCTGAATTAGATCCAAATGCTACTGCCAATTCACGGGAATTCTATCTTGAAGTAACTTCTGCGCGTGTGCTCCTACTAAATCTATTTGAGTCTAAGGGTGGGGTTTGGGCCATAGACTATTTTAATTCAGCGAATCAATTTCATATCGACCTATATAAAAATCAATCCATTTCTAGTCCTTTGGGTCCTTTGGCGAATGCCCTCGAGGTTTTTCAAGTCGGCCAAACAGCACATGGCCCTGTTGACAAACAAGCAGGACAGTAAGTAACCAACCCAGTCTTAAAGTGCTAGTTTTCACGTTACTTCGAGATCATAGCAATAATGAGCTAGCGAGTGACCTAACTTCCTTGCTGCCGACAGCCACCTATATACGTTCTAATTGAACATTGCCAACAAATAAGTAAGAGGAACATGAGATTGATGTTCCAACTTCCAACCCAAGAAAGGTACATATATTGAACTAATAAAATTACTGAAGGTAGACCCTATGCTGCTCAAATGTTTATATCCTATCCACGTGTGCTAAATTACATGTAACAAGTATAACCATGATGCCCATGAATCGTTCAAGATTATGTGACAAATGACTAACTAATGGGCTGTGCAGCTCTTGCCATTGAGGAGATAAAATCAAGTTACGGAAACCTTGGCGTATGGACCGGCGATCCTTGTCTGCCATATCCACATCCCTGGCTCACATGTAACAACATCAGCGTTCTCAGAGGTAGTTCCTCAATTATTGCAGTGTGAGTCAATTTTCTCCAACATCTTAGTGATTTAAAATCACCAAATTATCTTGTCTTCTTGCTACCCTTCCAGGGTGAACCACTATCCACACCGGTTTGTACCTTCAACTTCTTGAGTGAGGCCTCTTAGTGGCTAAATTGAACCCAAGAAATATTAGATTCGGACCCAGAGACCCTGATTAGTCTAAGGATGTGGGACATATTTCGAAGATTATGCTTCGTTAAAGTATGATCTGCAAATAAAAAAGAAAAATTAGGTCAGGTTTTTATGTGCACGGGGGATTAAACCCTCAGAGCAGGGCATTTACCACCACATAAAGCATGAGCAGAACTTATATGGCGGGACGTCCCATGCATACGGAGATGAAATTTCTTGCTGCACATGCAGGATGTCTGCATTACAGAGAAAACCTGCCTGCAAGTGCTTTACTATGTGGGAAGAGATACTTCCAAAAATCAGGAAATGTGAGGAGCTTGTGCTTTCTTATGTTGTACATGAAAGACAATGACACAAGTTTTCGTTCCAAGTATTTTGAAATGAACCTGATGTTTTAGACAATATAATTGGCTTGGGCCAACACTTACTATAGAATGTGGGATCTAATCAGGATGGATCATGTCGGGTCAATTGGATAACTATTGAAAGTAGTTGGGCAGTGAATAATCTTGAATGCTCATTGAAAATGTATAAATCCATCTTGGTCATTCTCAACCATAATACTGAAATCTTGGGCATAGTTGTGTGAGGTATTCATAATCTTCAACTTCAACTTATCTTCAGTGGACTTGACAATGGACATGAATGAGCTTTTTCAACGTTATAGGATTTTGAATAACATTTTTCTCTAACTGCAAAAGTGGGCCCTTGTGTTTTAATGGTTGATAGGAACCTCTCAAGGTATAGTTTGACTAGGCCCATTTCTTCTGGTTTCGCCAAGCTAACAAGTATCATTACTAGCCTGTAAGTAGTGTTTACAACCATCATTCTTCATGAAATCTATTGCAATTCTCAATGTGTACTAGTAATGTAGTATCCATTGGTAGAAATAATTTTTAAACATATGGAGTTTTTGGTTCCAATGAGATGAATGTAATACTAGTATTCATCTTCACAAGCTCATATGTTATCATTCAACCTTTAATCACAATTACATATTGGTTTAATTTTCCACCTTGTGTGTTTCTGTGATGTGTAGTGCACTTGATAATAGCGAACTGAATGGTTTGCTACCAGACTTTTTCAAAATTATAAATCTCGTCACCTTGTATGTAACCTTCACGACCATTACTTTTGTAACATTTCTCCAATTATATGTGGAAATATTGAATAATTTCAATTATTGAAAGCATATTTTTAATATTGATCATAAGCCCATCTAACTTCAATACTTTCAACCTAGAATTTCTGCTACCAGATTGAGCCCAACATATATTATATATGAACCATTTATTTGTAGGCAAATTTTTCCTATGACATTTCAACAAAGCATTAATATATTAAAGAAAGAAAATGAAAAGAAAGACATTTGACTCTTGCCAAGAAGAGTCAAACCCTTTCACATGTGCAAGCTACATGCTAGAGATAAAACAAAACTAATATAAGAGATCCAAAATCCTTAATTAAGAACATAAATTCTTTTTGTTGTTTATAAGATTAGGAAAGCTATATGAGGATCAAGCATAATGTTGAAGTTCCCAATAAAGTATGTAAAAGGTTTGAAAAGTCTATTAACATAGGGGTTGTTGTCTGAAGATATATATAAGTTCCACAATTCAAGTTTGTCAATTTTTTGAAAACTATAAACTCAATGAACTTTTTTATTTTATACCAATTACAAGGTGCAATAGTTATATCAAATCTATGACACTACTTGCAATCCCTAAAATTGATCATTTGGTTGACATGAAATATTTTAAAATTTAGTTTAAGTCAAGTTTCACTAAATTGGCATGTGGTTCATTTGAAAATCATTATAACATTCTTAGATACAATAGGTATTAGAAGACATATTCCATCACTTGTCAATTGTTTAGAATTGAAAAATAACTGATCCCAAAGGTTGAGTTTGGAAAAAAATTCATTTCAAGAACTTGGCTAAAAAAACCATTAATGACCAATTTCGTTAGCTTGTTCAAATTTTATTTGCATGAACATTGAAATGTGAGTATACTTCAAAATACATATTCTCGGTTGATCTTTTTTTGAAATAGTAATTTTAAAGTTGGTGCATGTGATTTGCATTTTTGAGGTGGAAGAATTTATGGTACATAATTGTTTTCCAAATATTGCATAATTCTAATTACAACTTACGTGATCAACAAATAATATATTTGAAATTTCCAGATTAATTGGTGTCTTCAAAAAATTCCCCCCAAAGCATTAGCTGCAGGGGAAATAGGGAGGTACTAAACGACCCCCTACAAGGTGTCAGGTTACAGTGTGGAGCCCTGCATATGACTATGTGATTTGAAGGGGGTGTTTCCCGGGTTCTCTAGTGAATGATTACCTAAGCCCACTTGTTGGAAGCAGAAGTGTGTAAACGTTTTACACTTATTTAACCAATTTCATCCTGTGTTTACTCTGTCCTTATAGAAGGACAAGGCACCCAATGATCAAGAATATTTCATTTGTACAAAGCAATGGCTATGAGCAGACCACATCCTGGCTTCTCATGATGGATGCACTTTCCACTGAAAGCAAGAAATCTTGGCTAAGGAAATGCATGCAATTATCTGGCCCCCAAGATAATGTTGTAGAGACAAGAAAGTACTTACTGAAAGGACAAGCCCAAAACATAGTAGTAGCCTGCTTTTTAGTAGGATCTTGTGCCTATATAGCTGCATGAATGAGGATGAATTGGTAGAATAAAGGCACATGGACATCCAATTTGTATTAGGTGGAGCTGCCAACTGCGCGTGCCATGAAAGTTTTTTAACTCTTAAAACCTCTTAGGATTTGCGTAGTGCATAACTAGGGGATATTTTGTTGTGCACAATTGTTCCTTTATCATATGAATGGGCGTTCTATTTTCATTGCAAACTTCATGAAAAACATAAGTCGTCACTCTTCCCCTTCTTTCCATCTCGCTACTGATTAGCGCCTTCTAAGATGTTCTCTTAATTGGGAAGAGACACTTGAGGTTGGATCAATTTTAATGGGCCATGTAAAGGCCACAGGAAAGATTGTCTCCAAATTAAAAGCTCTTGCCTCATACGCCCGTATTTCAGTAGTGCCCTCGCCCCAAATCTTTACCCTACACATCTTGCTTTCGGCAAAAGCACAATGGGTCTTGATCTTGACTATATCCTAGGGTTGGCTGGTTGAGGTATTAGTCTAGTTCTTTGGCCAGCTGTTGGTCTGGTTTTTACTGCCTAAACTAAAGTTCAAAAATCATCTGGAACCAAAATTGAAACTAGACCACGCAATCAGTCTCCTACTGGAAATGGAAATTTGCTGCATCCTCATTTTTAAGAACTTCCAAGTTCTCTATGCATGCATTTTTCAAATTTCCAAAATGACCCAAAAACCTTATCTTTGAAACAAGTGGCCACTTTCAATTGGTTGCACAAAATAAGCAATACACAATCTTTTATCTTGGGTTGTTTGAGCCTAGGTGCATCAAACTAATATTACACAAGCATTTTATCTTGAGCTATGAAGGTAGAAGTGGATTATGTTTCAAATGTTTTTGGAGAACATTGAATGCAAAGGTTTAACAAATTGGAAGAATTGTTCTCCCATCAAAATTTTCAAAAAGTCAGATCTAGAATTCAAGGTTCCTTACAAAACCAAGAATCAAACAATACCGGTATATAATATATATTAATATTCTAAGGGATATCAGGTTTGGAATGTTAAATCCAAGGGGTTCAAGGTTTAGGTCGCTTCTTGTGACCTAAAATCAAGCTAGCACCGTTTTGTTGGAACCAACACAAGAATCGAGTTGTGGAACTAATCTTTTACTTGACATGAAATTATGAAAACACATTTTTAAATACAAGGTTACTTGGTCTTTAGGTGGGCAAGTTGATTTTTTTGAAAACTTGATAAGTGAACTAAATTTTATATTAAAATTTTAGTTTTAATTAATTGTTGAACTCCATACCTTTATAGTCCTCAATTTTAATTTGTTGTAAAACTTTGTACATAAAGCATTTTGGACAAAAATTCTTTTTCATTTGGAGTGAGGTTAATCCCATGAACTTACCTATGCATGCATTCACAAAATGTAACCCAAGTTGGTAGAGTGGGCGAACATTTTTATTTTTTTTCAAATGTTTTATGTAAGATAAGGGACCAATTCAATGCTTCACAAGTTTTCACCCCTTTCACTTTCAAAGGGGCTAAACTTGTGAAACTCTTTAGGGTGATTCCTTATTCTGCACATATGGACTCTCTCTAGCATTTGGAAGTTTGTAATGTGTACATGGATTCAAACTCACTCCAATAGGTGTTTGATGTGATGTTGAGTGTAAGTGCTAATTCATCTTCATTATCTATTGCTTTCATTATTGTAATTTGAACTAACTTTGAGGGTTTTTAAAGATTCATTTTTTTGTCCTCACAAAGTTCAACAAAATATTCCTCATCACTAAATCAAAATTTTCACCTATTTTCAACATATACCATTTTTACCCCTCATATATTCAATATTTTTATTTAAAGATTGCATAAATTTGTCCAAAAATACAATTGATGTTCATACACATAATCAATTTGTTTATTCATCCTTCATAAAGAGTGGCAATTTTAGGCAAAGCATATCAAATGGCATGTGGTGCTACTAGGAACAATTCTAAAAGAACACATAAAAACTTGGAGAACAAACTAGAAATATTAGTTGAAATCATTAGCAACAAATAAGCACCACACAAGGAATATGGTGGGAATGTACCAAAATCCAAAAAAAACTAAAACTTCATAACACCATATCTTTCATTCCACAAAAAAAACACATTTTTTAAACAATCACTAAGATAGCATGATCAAACTGAAATTTGATGTTGTCCATAATATCCTTCTTACACATTTTTTTCCTTTCATAAAATAGAACAAGAAAAATTCTACCACCATTTTGGAAAAATGATCAACAACCTTTCTTTCATTTAATACATTATGCAAATTTCATCATGAATCAAATATTAAATTTTGAAAAAAATTATCATCACAAGTTTCCATTGATATTAAACTTGTAAATCTTGGGCTTTCAATTAGAAATCAAGTGATTCTTAATCAAAACCTACAAGTTAGAAAAATGAAAACCAAATTTTGCAAGGAAAGTCAAAATAAAGATGGTAAGAACTTGCCACATGAAATGAAATTGTATTGAAAGTTCTTAAAATCATGTACAATAAAGATCATGTTAAAACAAAATACCAAACTCACCAAGTCAATGACAAAAACATTCATACCATTTACATGTATTGTACATCTGTACATTTTTTATATATAACATTAAAATGTTATCCCAATAATTCCCAAATTTTCCTACAACTAAAATACAAATTTTTCCAAGTTCTTTATAAATTGATATATTGTAGTTTCAAACACTTAAAAAACTAAATTAATGTCTTTTTTCAAACTCCAAATGAATTTCATAAACAATTCTAAAACTTTTTACAAGAAAACCAAAAAAACTCCATAAAAAAAATAATCTTGATGTAATTACCTTAACCATTTCCTATCCAACTATACTCCCCTCCAATGGTTGCAACCAAAATAGTTTTCCACACTTGCCACTTCAAACCCACTTAATGCACTTGTCGTTTCAAATGCACTTAATGCACTTGCCACTTCAAACCCACAAATTCTTACACTTCAAAACACCCCAAACCTTTCAACATGACTACCCCCATATAGGTTACCTTCACAAAAACCCCAAAAAAAAGTTTTAAAAATTTGAATATTAAAAATAAACCTGGACCTAAATCATGGTCTTTAAGTCCAAATCTAACATTTTGGGGCTTGCTATGCCCCCTTGTACCACTTGAGTCCATATCAAAAGCCTCATTCAAAAAGGTGAAGTGATTAGTAATGGGTGCTAATTCAACTTGGCCACAAAAGCTAGCAAAGAAAAATCCAAAAATGGATAAATTAGAATTTGACGTATGTAGGTTTTAAAGTTCACCTTACATGAAAACAAGGGGTGTATCACATTGTGGCCTTGCCATTTACATTTAAAAGTATCTCAAGGCAAAAAAAGAATTATGGAAACTCAAATATTTCACCATGCAAAAATATAATCTTCAAAAAATCCTTTTAAAGAAACCAAAATCCTTCAAGATATTTTAACTCTATAACTAATCTCAAGTTTCAACACGAGCCAAAATATCATCTTTCATAAATTCACATATAAAAATAGACCTATTATTACCTAGGGATCAAAAGCCATTAAGTCTAAACACAATATCCTTGCCTTGGTAGGCAAGGCCAACAAAATAAGTCTTAGAGGAGTACACCTCAAGCTAGTAACTTATCTCAAACCAAGAAGGTACAAAAATTGTCCTAGTTTTTAGTTAACTTACAAAGTCTATATGAGATATACCATATAACTATCATACCTAGGATTGATGTTTGACATTGAACTATTTTTAAGAATGCAAGTTGGAAAGAATCAAAGTTTTGTCAACCTTCTCACGAATTGGATTTTGGATTTATTAGAGATCTAACCTAAACTATTGGGTTACCAACTTAGCACCAGTGTCAATTTGGTATCAAGTTTTTCAAAGACTAGTATAATCTTGGTATATAAGTGTTTGCAAAATTCACACCAATAAGAAATTGGTACTATGAAACCACTGAAATATTATTCCAAGCTAATTTATATAAGTGTGTAATGTGAATTGGTGAGGTAGTGATATCAATATAGGTATTACTAGTATTATACCAAACTAGTATATATAATGCACGTAGAAATTGATAAAAGTTCCAACAATGGCCTTGTGCCACATGTTCAAATTATTTTTAAAAAACAAGTCCTAGCAAGTATTGCATTATTATGCTACATTTTATAGTGTCATGTATGATATCTAAATCAACATTTTTTTAATGGTGAAATTTTGTGTTTTTTTCAACCTTAGAAAGTGTTGCAAATCTAATAAAAAGGATCTAATGCTCCAATATTTACCTTTTTGCAAGATTACCCAATGATTAGGGTTTAGTATCATTGTGTCAAGGAAGATGATAATGGGCAAGTCTCACCATCATGTCAAAGCTCCAGCCATAAACATCATTGAAGATGTCGAACAGTGTCATTGAATTTGTTTGAAAGACACCATTGCTAACAAGTGAATCACCATTTTTTTGCTACAATGTCTCATTGATTTCATCCCTTAAGGTTCATCATGAACTTTTATCACTTGTACTTCAATCATGATTATGTTCAATTTTGCAACACCATCAACGCACATATGTTTCAAATCAAAGTTTTGAACTCAAAAAAATCACCTTAGTTCATTGTCATTCAGTTTTTTACAATGTGCACATTACGCCTTAAGGTGTGTGCAAGTTATGAAGTTGTAAGAGCTGATTATGTTTTTCTTCATTGTGAAATGGCAAAGGGTGGGTAGTATTTGGTGTGTGTACTCAATATTAAGGTAAACATTGAGCAACCTTCAAAAGTTCACATTGCACAAATGGCCTCCAAAATTGGAAGCTCTAGACTTGTCACTTGTTCATCATGTCGAGAATTATGATTCAATTATAACAACAATGCCAACCATGTTGCTACAATTAAGCATGACATTGGATGCACTTTTGTAGGTTGCTAAGTTTTAAAACCCTAAATCCATAAATTTAGCTTTTCAAATTACAATATATATATGTGATAGAAGTTAGAACACAAACAAGATCCATCAAACTTGTTTCCAATATTCTTGTTTGTTTCAATCTTGTTACATAAGCATGCACACTATAGGTTCATGGTGTGCTGCAAAGTGTCATCGAATGTCTTCATGCTAATGAATACCATGTAGCATATCACAAACATAATTTTATTGCACATAACAACCAAAAGACCTTTAGATTCTTATCATTTATCAAGATATTATAAAAATTGAAATACTAAATCATTTAAATACATATTGATGGTTAACAATTCATTAAATATGCATTGTTACATGTCATAAATTGATCATTAGAGAATCCTTTGAAAGTTAAAAAACTCTCTTCACATTAAAAAAACATTCCATAAGGACTCCATTCTCAATCTACTTGAGTTTTTTTTTAAATTTTATTTGAATCAACATTACTTGTAATTATACCATTATTTTAAAGACTCATTTTAATTTTATGCCCCAATTGAAATTTAGCATGGCTTTTTAAAATCTTTTTAAAACTCTTGGGTGAAACACCTTAACATGAAAACACCTAATCAACAAGTTACAATGCAACCAACTTGTATGTCATACAAATTCTTGAATTGAACTCATGAACTTATCTTTGTGATTTTGCCATCTACTATTGTATTTAGGCCAAGTATGTGTTTTAATTAGTTTTAATGTGATCTTGGCTTGGGGGGGGGGGGGGGGGGGAGGGGGTT
>Ga0209611_10006091_pt1 | contig 19929 bp, 19 predicted proteins | sample S1TSphgellanicum_3_FD_187693 | JGI IMG/M metagenome (GOLD analysis project Ga0209611, IMG submission 187693) | Host-associated microbial communities from peat moss isolated from Minnesota, USA - S1T2_Fc - Sphagnum magellanicum MG (SPAdes) (version 2) | ecosystem: Host-associated > Plants > Peat...
AGACATTCCTTTTCATATGATCAATATTTGGGTTCATCTTCATTAGGGTGTAGTCTCATTAATGCACACACAAGCAATTGTAACTGATGTTTGGTTTTGTGTATCTAACATTTAAAAAAAAAAAAAGAACTCCAAATGGAATTGCTTTCACATAATGTTACAATGTATTGTTATATATACTCAAAAAGTTTGAAATCAATCTAATGAATGAAAAATACCCAAAATCATTTTGAAAGCATTGTAACTAGTGTGTTTAAATAGTAAAAGGACTTGTAAATGGATTTGATTTTTTTTTACAATGACATATTTTTAGAATTTTTAAAATGTAAACCATAACATAAAAGTGTGATGAAATTTTTCAAATTAAATTTTTTTTTTAAAGACTTTTGTTCAAAATATTCCAAGAGTATTTTGGAAGAAACACCCAATAAGCAATCACCCAAGGGGCGAGTGTGGTTCATGATATCCCATTTGCACTCATTATTTTTTTTTGATGCATAAGCAATCACATATTCCTTGCCATGATCATCTTTTTGAGTCAACATAGCTCCAAGTCTAAACATGTTCCAATCGGTGTGTAATTGGAATGGAGGATGTGTGTCAAGTTTCTTAATCATTGGTTATGTTCCTAGCTTTTACTTCAAAGCATCAAATGCTTCATTTTGGGTAGCACCCCATTCCCAATTATTTCTAGTTGATGTCAATTGAATAAGTGGTTTTGCAATTTAATGTTAAAATTTCAAACAAATCTACAATATTCGTTTGTTAAGCCCATAAAAGTGCACAATCTTAGCACATCAGTGGGTATGGGAATTCTATTGAAGGCCTCTACTTCAGCTTGTTGAACCCTTAAACCTTCTAGTGTGATCATGGTAAGGGAACCTATCATGGAAAAACTTGCATTTTCCATGGTGCAAACATAGTCCCCAAGCTTGAAGGTGTTTAAACACTTGTTGCAAGTGTTTAACATTCTCCTCTAGTGTATGACTAAAGATGATCACATCATCTATGTAACACCTTGTACAAGACGAGCCCTTAAGGATTGGATCCATCACATGTTGAAATTTAGTTGATGCATTTTTCAATCCAAAAGGTAGGAATTTCCAAATGGGTATAAAGTATCCTTGCATCTTCATCACCCCAAAATGTAGTCTTCATTCGATCCTTTATCCTCAATGAAAGTTGGTGATATCTAGATTGAAAATCCAATGTACTAAACATATTAGCCTCACCCATAGAGTCAAATAACTCTTCTAGTGTTGGCATTGGGTAATCATTAGCCTTGGTTTTTTTGTTTACTGGTCGGTAGTCACCACACATGCATTGTTTTGTAAAATTGCTGTAAACACCCTAGTTTTATTGGATTAATTTAATTGTAATTTTGACCATGGATTTAAAAAATAGGAAAATTTTGTAATGGAAGATTTATTTTCCAATTTGACTATGTACCTCACTAGTAATTAATACATTGGAAATAGTAGGTAATGTTTTGTAATTTTGACCATGGATTTAAAAAATAGGAAAATCTTGTAATGGAAGATTTATTTTCCAATTTGACTATGTACCTCATTAGTAATTAATACATTGGAAATAGTAGGTAATGTGTATTAAATGAGTAAATAATACATAGGTTTGTGGAGGAAGGTTGAATAATGTTCTTAAGTTGATTTAGCTAATTGCAAAAAACAAAAAAAACAAAAGATGGTTTACCTTTTACTAGGGGTAAATTATCCTAAAACCTGGTTGTTTTCAAAAGATTAGGATGAAAAATTAAGATGATTGGGCCAAGTGGATGGAATTGACAATGATTAAGTTTAAGGGATTGATCAAGATAACCGAGATAAGAAAAATGATGAATCTTCCAATTTCCATTTGGCATGAGGATTGTTATTTTAATTTGATTACAAAATGAAAAAAATCTACAACTTTAATTGGGTAAAAGAATTATCATCTTAACATGATTGGAGGATGTGAATCATCCAAACTTTTATTGGAACATAAAAGGAAAACATGCTATTGATTGGAGGAAAATATTTTCAAAAGTTTTCATTGAATCTTAAGGGGAGGAAACTCCATGAGAGGGTTTTATGTGTGGTCTTTTCACACTTTCATGGTCTTTTAACTAGGTTTTTCCCCTCTCTTTTGTGAAGAAGGATCTAAAAAGACATAATTTAAGGGAAAGACAAGATGAAAGGTGGTAGAAATATAAGTGTATTGAAAAAAAAATGGGAGGTGAAATGTTGTAATCTTACTTTTTATTCAACCATTACTAAACTTTTAGACTTTTTATTTAATTTTCATAGTTTCTAGATCCATTATTATTTTTGGTTTCAAATTGGAATAATCATGGAATAGTAGTCAAGGCATATATGTTAACCAAATTTTAGCATCATTGGAGTTGTGGCGAAATAGATCCATTTGTTTGAGCTATAGGGGTCACCATCAAGATAATTGTAAAACTATTTTTTCTAAGTCATGTGTTAGATTCACATTCAATTATTAAGACTTGCATGTGAATTTTGTTTTGTAATTATGGATGTGGTTGTTAACTTTCTAACAAGCCTATGGTTGTAAAATTTGGAGGTTGTATGATTTGGAGGTCCTTTTGAGTGACCAAAAGTTTACTGTCACCCACTATTAGGATTCATCTTTTCAAAGTTGTGTGGCACACCTTTGTTTTTATCCTTGAGCCATGAAACTTTGAGTGTAATTAGTTGAGTTCATCACATTTCTTTTGAGCTATTGCTTGTGAGATTTGAAACTCAATTGAAAACTTGATAAGATTTCAAAGGTTGTGAGTGTTATGGCTATGTGTAACATTGACAATTGTGCACAACATAACTTGAATATGTGTTGCTTTCAACCATTGAAGAGGTTTGGGTTGATTTTTTTGCATGTTGTTAAAACTAAATTAGGATTGTAACATGTTTTAAATGATAACATTAAAATGAAAGTTAATCTTAGCACTCGTCTAAGTGGAAGGGATACATGCCCACAACTACAATCTTCAATCATGCATTAAATGAAAACCTAAACATCCTCCTCCTCTCATTCTAGATTCTTACATGATTAATAACACCATTTTATGTCTTTTTGTTAAATATTATAAACTTGGCAAGTTATTCAAATATAATCAAGTGCATTGAGAATACAATTCCAACTTTAGATTCACAAATGTTATTATACATGATGTTTGAATTCAATCACCCGTTTAACAAACTATATCATTAACCAATCATCATCAATATAATATTTCAATCCACCTTCCAAACCCTTATGTGATATGATGCACATGTTATGCAAATGGTTTGCAAAAATATCACACAAGTAACTTGTATTAGCCAACATTCAATTGGAGAAGCAAACTTCAAACTTACGAGCTCAAGTTCAAGACTGGAAAGGTCAATTTGAAGTGGCAAAGGCATAATTATGCAAACCAACCCAAGTTTTACATGTTCAAATGTATGATAAGTTCAAAGAGTTTGAGGAACTATTGTTATATAACATTTTGGTTCAGAATTAGGCCTTGGGTGACAAGAATCCTAAGTGGAAGGAGTCGTGGCAAATGGTATATGAATTTGTGAAGGAACAAATCCAAGAAAGCATGGAGTTAGTTTATGCTGATGAACACGTTTATTAGCTAGAGCTATAAGTTTACCATATTAGATTTCAAGTACATACCACCAACATTTGTATATGTTGCATTGGAGGCCAACACAAAAGCAAAAGGTGTGGCATCATTGCCAACTTTGGAATTTGAAAACCAAGGTGAACAACTTGTCGTGATAACTAAACTAGCTAATCTTATTATAAGAGGAACTAATTTAAAACTTACACCTTTACCTATTATTATTGAATTTCCAATGACAAAAAAATTCAATAATTCAATCTCTCTTATATCTTTAAGTCTATAAATTATCAAATTGCAATCATGCAACCTTATTCATTGAAAGCTTCCACTAATATTTAGATTGCATGCTAATTCTTCAAAGAAAGTTTTATTTTATTTTATTGAATTTTCAATTATAAAATATTAAAAATTCAATAATTCTTGCATTGTGGGTCTAAACATTATGAAACCACTTCAATGCACCCTTCCTCATGGAAAACTTTATGATGGTATCAAAAGAACAATGAAGATTGTCATGGTTTAGGATATCTAAATATGACAAAACAAACAAACAACTTTCGTTACTACCATAATATTTACGATGGTTAGGCATTAATTAATTAATTAATCAAAGATTTGAAAAGTTTGACAAATATTTTCTTGCTACATTAAAAATCTAGAAAATGGTATAAGGAAGTGGTGACCTTTGAACCACACGATTTCCTACATCTTTAGAAATCATAGCAGGATAAAACAATCACTAGATGTCACTTATGATTATTAAGGTCTTGTGCATCCTATTATCTAGGTGCTAACACTATGTTTATGCTACATATTAGATTTTTAATCCAATGGTTAAATAAGAAAGGATTGATAGGACAAATCTTCTCTTAATTAGCCAACGAACATCACTTATGACCATTCTTATGTCCCTTACTACCATTATCATCCTTGCCTAAACATAATTTTAAAAAAAAGTGAAATATTGAATTATATAGTATTATTTTTTCTATAATGGGATGGACCATTCTTAGTAGTTAGTTTTTGGTTAACCAAAAATATTCCCTCCCTCATTTGGCACCACTATATTAGACTTTAGGATGGACCCAAAAACAAACCAAAAAAAAAAAACTCGGTCATTCTTAATAATTAGTTTGATGGTGAACAAAAAAATGACCCTCACTCATTAGGTACTAACATAGTAGGATGGACCGTAAAAAAAGAAAAAGAAAAAAGGAACTCAGTCATTATTAATACCCATAGCCTAGCGTTAGTTACCACATGGACAAAACAAATAATATTTTTTTCAAAAATTAATTATTATTTTTTGAATTTAAAAAATTATTATTTTCTCATGATCTACTATAATATTGTCAGTGAAATTATTCAGATTGTAGCCAGCAATGATAATTAAGATGATTTTGGACACTTCAAACTTCATATTTTCATGAAAATTTGTTTCATTATTTTGAAGATTATTTAATGAGAAAACTGACCCTAGGGTAAAGTAGCTAGTTATATGGGTTTAGGGTTTTAGGGTGCGCCCCCCTCACTCCTTAGGTACTACCATAGTAGGATGGACCACTGGAAAAGAAAAGAAAAGAAAAGAAAAAGAAAAGAAAAGAAAAAAGAACTCAGTCTTTCTTAATAGGTAGTTAGTTTTTTTGGCTAACAAAAAAAGTGTCCCGCACTCCCCTAATTTAAAACTTGGAAAAAGAAAAAGAAAAAACCAGTAAAGAATAAGAGTGCTGGGAGCTTAGGAAGAATATACTATGTAATGGTCTCGCCCCTGCCCATTATGTTGCGTAATGTGCCAGGCAACAAACCGAACATAATGGGCAAATGGCGAGACCATGACATTAAGAACAGTTTTAAAAAAACATTCATGATAACAGACACATTTGGTCATTACAATGAGTGAATGATGAGCATCAGAAGATTATGTCAAATAATGTGCTCAAGAAAATGACATAATCTGCCACCCCAGACTTTAACGTTAGGAACTAATACAATGATTTTTTTTTTAATTTTTAATTTTTTTTCTGGCAAAAATTCGCCATTTTGCTATTAAAAAAAAGGTCCCAAGTACCCATGGTGAAGAGAAATTTTTGAAAAAATTCCCAAAAGGTCATCACATTTTGAGGAAGAAAGTTATCAAATTGTTAAGATTTTTTTTTTCTTTTTTTTTTTTTGAGGATTCGGGCAGATTTTTAGCTTTCTTCTTCTGAAATATACACATATTTAGGTAATAAGTTATATCGGTTTGCCAACATGTAACAGGATTCCTAGATTTTCTATTTTTTAATTTGTCTCGTAGCCAGATTTGGCTGGCCGATCGCCACTTTTGGTACAACATGAGAAAATTGGGAGGCAAAAAAAAAAAAAAAACTAAAAAAACTGCGAACAATAGGTCCTAAAAATAAAAACAACACCAAAAACCCAAAAAAGAGGAGGAAAAAAAAACCAAAAAAAAAGAGAAAAAAAGAAAGAGACGTTAGAGAGTGGGGGGGGCGGGGGGGGGACAGAAGCGGGAAGTGAAATTTCGAATACAATCGCTGTTTCGCCGGTCGCGTAGCCGGAGGAGTGTAAGTGAGCATTGTCGCTGCTTTCCGCGTTTTCTTCCCGCTCTCTCTCAGAACAGACTTCATCGTCTTCTTTCGTCTTTCGCCATAGCCGGCACACATACCGATCAGTCAGTCTTGTTTTTTTTTTCTTTTTTTCTTTTTTCCCCTTCCCTCTCTGCTCAGTACTGGTTTTGTAGCCGTTCTGTTTTTTGGACCATTCTCCAAAGATCTGCTCTTGATAGCCGCAAATCTTTATGAAAATTTCGTGTTGTAAGTAGCTGCCTTTTCTTGGTTTCACTCTTTTCTATAGCTTTTGTGTGTGTTCTCTCTCTCTCTCTCTCTGTGTGCTTGGAACGGCGTTGATTGCTGCCACTGTTGTGGTTTGTGATTTCATTCATGCACCGATTGATTGCCATCTGTGTCACTTTTGTGTGTGTTTTGTAGTGGAACAGACATGACAAGAATCGTGGCACTGGTATTTTTGTTTCGGTTCGGTGTATTTCTTCTCTGAATCTCTTCTGTGTGTCTTCGATGTACCTGGTGGTTTTCTCGCAAGGAAAAAAAACCAGCAACAACAGTTCCTTGGAGGGAGATTGTTGAAAACGAGCTGGCGTCGTTACGGTTGCTGCCCTCCTGGTGTATACGTCCATAATAGGTTCCGGGGAAGTTTGCTGCTTCCTCGACACCTGCATTCGTGAACGTGTCTTCTTCGGTTTGGTAGTCGTCGTCGTCGTCGGCTAGAAATGACAACTCGTCAGGATAAGGAAAAAGGTGTCAATGTACAGGTTCTGTTGCGCTGCAGGTATGTCTCACAACAACTGTTTTCCTCCATTGATGTAAGAGTAACTGGCATACATCCTCGACGCAAACTAGCGGCTAATTTTCCTTTTCTTTTTCTGTGGTCTCTTTGTTTTGACACACGAATGCTTGCTGCAGGCCCTTCAACGATGAGGAGCGGAAGTCAAATGCTCCGCAGGTGATCTCTTGTTATGATCAGCGACGTGAGGTGACCGTTATCCAAAATATCGCCAGCAAACAAATTGACCGTTTATTCACCTTTGACAAGGTTCGTGTTCTACTCTTGTACAGCACACTCTCGAGTCTCAAATGATTCTCTTTTATCCTTGTGCCTCTGCCTGCCTGAAGCAATCACAAGGTGTACTTCTTCCTTTAGAATTGACTATTTCTTGGTCCTCCTCACTCGTGCAATGCTATCCCCAGGTTTTCGGTCCGCAGTCTTTACAGAAGGATCTTTATGATCAAGCCGTAGTTCCCATCGTCAATGAAGTGTTGGAGGGCTTCAATTGCACCATCTTTGCCTATGGTCAGACGGGGACAGGCAAGACGTATACAATGGAAGGTTCAGGGAGGAAGACCAAGGCAAGTTTGTTTCTTCACATGAACGCTCTTGCATCAGTGCCTGTAGTTCTCCGATCGACACGTGATGGCGGTCACCGTCTAATCTCACGGGTATTAGAAAAGAACGATTTGTAGGAAGCTGCCGGGATGGGAACGTTGCTCGCTGCTCATTATCCAATTTTCTCTGACATGATCAGCTATGATTTTGAAATGCAGAATGGCGAGCTTCCTGCTGATGCTGGAGTCATTCCAAGAGCAGTACAGCAGATTTTTGACACCTTGGAAAGCCAAAATGCTGAATACAGCGTCAAAGTGACCTACCTGGAGTTGTACAACGAGGAGCTTACAGACCTACTGGCACCTGAAGAGTTCTCAAAACTTGCCATGGATGATAAGAGTAAGAAACCATTGGCACTCATGGAAGATGGGAAAGGTGGAGTACTCGTTCGTGGCCTGGAGGAGGAAATGGTCACTAGTGCTAGTGAAATCTACCATCTGCTGGATCGAGGATCTGCCAAGCGCCAAACTGCTGAAACGTTTTTAAATAAGCAATCCAGGTATGTTGGTGCTATGTACTTCACTTTTGCATATATATATAGAGAGAGAGACAGTTGTTGAACCAATTCGCTCTACTTTTTTTTTAAGTGCTGGAATCTGACATCGATAAGCCATTGTTCTGCAGTCGATCACATTCCATATTTTCCATAACAATCCATATCAAAGAAGCTACTCCTGAAGGTGAGGAGTTGATGAAGTGTGGCAAGCTGAATCTTGTGGATTTGGCTGGATCAGAAAACATCTCCCGCTCTGGGGCTAAGGATGTAAGCTTTCCATTCTCTGGCTAATGGCACCCAAAATGACTTTTCATCAAGAAGAAGCTCAGCACCATGTGTAACTAAAGTTTTCTGCTCCATTGCATTCCAAATTCACTTGGTTTTTATCCCTTGAAGGGCCCTATAGTTTTCCTTCTAATTGTAGATGCTTTTGACAGGGGCGAGCAAGAGAAGCTGGAGAAATCAATAAGAGTTTGCTTACACTCGGACGTGTAATTACAGCTCTGGTTGAACATTTGGGACACATACCTTACAGGTGGCATCATGTTGTTGACTCAACAAGAAAGTGCTTTTCTTTTGGTTAGAGTCACAATGAGGCAAATCTTTTATCATTGTCTATCCCTGGTGACATGAGTGATATGTTTTTCCACAGAGATAGTAAGCTGACCAGACTGCTACGGGATTCGCTTGGTGGAAGAACAAAGACATGTATCATAGCAACAGTTTCTCCCTCAGTTCACTGCCTTGAAGAAACTCTGAGCACTCTTGATTATGCTCATCGTGCCAAGAACATTAAGAATAAGCCAGAGGTTGACTCTTGCTTCTGTGGTCATGGCAATGTTTTCTCTTGCATTGAGATAGAGTTATGATATCCTTGTTCATTAAAATATGTTTGGCTGCCTTTCTCAGGTTAATCAAAAGATGATGAAGTCTGCTCTCATCAAGGATCTGTACGTTGAAATTGAGAGGCTTAAATCAGGTGGTCACTTGATCATTTTACTCATGATGTAGCAAAACCCCTTTTTGCTAGGCAAAGCTGGATGTGTTGATGTCTATATGTTTGGCCTGTAGAGATCAATTCATAAGGCCCATGCATTGTCTTCTTGGATAACACATAATTTATAAGTATGTTCCAGGTTCTTATGTTACAATTTGGTTGACTTTTGCTTGCTGAATGAATCAGAGCTCTATTCTGCCCGTGAGAAAAATGGAATATACATACCCCATGATCGGTACTTTGAGGAGGAGGCTGAGAAAAAGGTTTGCTCTTTGGGTCCATTTGCAATTCTCACCGGTTTTCACTAAAAGTTGGAAAACTAAGAATTCAATGATACTTCAGCATTTGGAGGCATTGTGGAAAAGTAAATGACAGCGTTGATCACACACAGGGGATGGTGGAGAAGATTGAGCGCATGGAGTTTGACTTGGAAACTAAAGACAAGGTGTACTTTCATAACCAAAGCATCCTGACTATAATGATGCCATTGTGGTCAACATTTCACTGATGATGTCAACACTGACCTGCTCTTTGTATGGTGTAGCAACTTGAGGACTTACGTGCAATGAATGAATCTCAACACCAACAATACATGGATCTAACTGCAGAACTAAAAAGTGTACAGGTATGACTTTTGCTCAGCCCCTACTGCTTTGTGGCATGTGTGGCTTGCTGGAACCATGGTTGGAATGTGAATGATTGGGATGTAAAATTTGACACTGAAGCCATTTCAATACCAATTCTTTTGGCAGAAAACACTGGAATGCACTCAAGAAACTCTCAGTGAAACAAATGAAAACCTTCAGCAAGCCAAGTACAGTATTGAGGAGAGAGACTTTGTTATTGCCAACCAGCAGGAAGCAGGTCAGCTACTAATTACTAAAAATATTTTTCACTTTAATTTCATTATTATAATTTTAGTTTTGTTTAATCACCTAAACTCTTGCATTTTGCTCCAGAGAAAGTTCTTGCTGGTACGGCGGCTGATTTACGAAAGGAGCTGGAGGCAACTGTTCAAGATGTTGAGGGATTGTTTGCGAAGATTGGTAAAAACATTTATTCTTACTATTGTCCCTTATTCTCTATGCATCCCTTAATCTATAGCAGCATTGCATGCCCTTCTCTGTTAGCTGCTTATAGAAAGTGCTTGTGGACAGAGAGGAAACAGCAGCTGGAGGCTAGAAACCAAAGGGTGGTTCAGAGTTTTCAATCATGTCTGACAAAACAGCTGCAAGAGCTGCGGAGTTTGGTGCTTGGAGGTGTTTCTCAACAGCAAGAACAACTTCTCACTCTGGAGAATCACCTTCAATCTTTCCTCAACTTCAAAAACAAGGTCTTTTGTGTTCCAAGTGAACTTCCAACTTACATTCAACAGTTTGGCTCTGTTTATCAGCTCTCTTCCCTTTTACATAATTTTTTTGATGTTCTCATCTGCCAGGCTGTGGAGGAGTTAAAGGAGAAGTTGAAGAGTTTAAATGCTCTATACACATCACAATTGCAGTCAATGCACAGTGTGGTGTATGCACATGAAGCCATATCGAGCTCCACATTGAAGGCACTCGATAATACAGTTTCTGCTCATCCTTTTGCTCTTGAAGAGGTATATTACTTAGAACCTAGTCAGTTCCAATGTCTATTCCTGTAAGCCCACTTGTTCTTTGTCTTTCCCTGTTCTTTTCCCTCTCTGTCTTTCTTTGTTTCTTTGTCTGGTCTTTGTTGTGGGGTCTGTTGCTAGCCAGTAGTATGGCTGAGTCTTCCTGTCACTTCCAGAATTGCAGCAGAAACTTAGTTTGTAGTTTGGTGCATGTCACCAGCCTTTACCCACTGTAGGGAGCTGATGAAGTCAGTAGGGAAGTTGTGATAGTTAGGTCACTATCATACATACTACTGTTGATGATCCCTGAACAGGTGTGAGACTGGCACCGGTGTTCATACGGGTGTGTGTTTTTCGTTTGTTTTCTGTCTTTGCTAGTTTGGTTCTTTGTGTGGCTTCCTGAGGAAGTGTTATCCTTGCTGTTTCTTCTTCTTTGTGAGAATGGAGATTTCTCTATTCTTATGAAAGATATAGTTCCAATGTCTATTGTAGACAAGATTTTGGTATACCATTCTTTACAGGTAGGAAAACTTGTTTCATTTTCTTGAATTGTGAATGTGGGTGGGTCATGTGGGTGGTTTGGGTAGTTGTTGGTTCAAGCTGTTGCAGATGCAGAGACGGTTTTACAGAGTCTGCAAGGAGCCCTATACAGCCAAGGGCAGGAATTGGCTTCTTTTTCAAAACAGCAACGCAAGGTCAGAGACTTGGTTCTGGGGTCCAAGTAGAACTGGATGTTTTCTCTGTTCAGAACATGAAGACCATTTTGATTGTAGCTATCCCAAGTTTCCATATAAAAGGATAGTGCCAATTTTTGTCAGATTAAACTAGGTTCTACTCCAGAGGACCTGATAGTGTTCATTTTCTTTCATGGTTGTCAATTGAATTGCAGGCTGCGCAACAGACTTTTGATGCAACAAGATTGATGTCGGAAGCTATCATGGCAATGTTATCAAACATGGAGACTGATGCAGTGCGGTTGGACTTGCACATAGGTGCAAGCTGTAGTGCACACAGCCAAGGTCTTGCACAGCTTGCAGTTGCTTATGAGGTGGGCCTAGTTCCAATTACTAACCCCCTGCAGTGAATGGTCAGTAACAAAAGTTAGATGTTATGCCCAATCAAATTATGACATCTGATATCTGGTTGTTCTGTGTGCCTGATATGGCATTATTCATTATCCTGTGATGCCCAAAAGGGGTTAGCAAAACCTTCCAGCTGTGGAAACTTACAAAGATAATGATGGGTTTGCAGGAACATGCGCAAAAAGAGCATTGTGAGCTTCTGGCAAGCATAACTGCGATGTTGACCACTGCATTGTCACAGAGGACCAAGCTTGTAAGTTGTAGCTTGGTTGATTGATTATGCACAGTGATGGTACAAGCTTAATCTGATAATGTTCTACAATGAAGCTGGAGGTAACTTGATTGTGTAAATCTCTCTGTGCCTTCCTATAGTAAAAAAGTTTCTCTCTCCAGTGTGTTTTACTTAACCTCCATCCTGCTGTTCATGTCTGCTGCAGGTACAAACTCATGTCAATAAGCTGAGTGAAAGTGTCAGCAGGGATGCACTGGTGGTTCAGCAAGGTCTTGGGAATATGCAGCATGTGGCTGTGGTTGCAAAGTCAGACTTACAAGGTTTCATTACAAGAGCAGAAGGTTCTGCAGCTGAAGTTTCAAGTCTGTTAGATTCCAAACAATGCAGTATGGAAAATATACTCCAGACTTGGTATGTTGTGCTGAATCTTGTAGACAGGGATGCAAATGCAGTTTTAAGCGGTTGGCCCCATTAATGATTTCCCTTTATTTGCATTCAGGAGAACTGACCTTGAATGCCCACTTTGCCCCAATTACCAAAATGTGGTTGTCCTGTGTCACAAGATATGTAGTGCTGTTAAACCTTCTGGTTACGTTTCATTGAGAGTAAATAACTGAGCTTTGACAACTAGTTTCTGGAGCTTTTTGATCTGTCATGCACATCTGAGGTATCTGCTGGTATTATGCAGTTTGGAGCACACATCAAACGCTGGAAGGCAGTGGAAGAGTGCACATGATTCAGTGCAGAAACTGGAGGAAGCACATACCTCTGCGATCAAGTCCATTATTGGGTCAGGATTCATCCATGTCTGACATTTGTTTTCATCTCTGGCAAATTGGATGCAAGGTTTGCTTTGTGCAGTGATGGCCATCACAGTCTCTGTTTTTGAATAATGATCAGTGTAATGCATTCTCCTCACAGAAGTCAACTTGTATTCACAGGGAAGGGTTAAATGCAAATGTGAGTGTCACAGCAACGCTCCATCAAATGCATGACACAGCAGTGTCTGACATTGAGGAAGAAAACCACTCTGCTCTGGCCTTCATAAATAGTAAGTGTTCTTAACATATTCATGAAGATTTGTTTGGGCGAAGCTGGATCAATGAGTAAATGTAACCCCCGTCATACCATTTACAGGTAACTCCACAGTGGAGCTTGAAGCAGTTGCAAGAATGCGAACCACTATCAAAGCACAAGAAGTTGGAGCTTCAGACTTTCAGAATAGCCATGACACCAACTTGGGTTCCCTACAGTCCCACACAGATCACTGCTTCAATGAGGAATACATGGTATGATAAACTGGCCTGAACCTCAATTTGGCCTGGCAGGCATAGAATACAAAATATTTTGTTTTGCTTCACTTCATGGTTATAATTTATACAAATTGATCATGGGAGTTGTGTGGTTTTTCAGGAGGATTCATCCACTGCCACAACCCCTAGAAAGAGGCAAATTCATGTTCCTAGCCAGTTCTCCATCGATGCTTTGTGCACACCACCCTTGGAGACATTGGTTCTACAGTTCAGGACTAAGAACCCAACACAAGGATGTGATAGACATAACAAGCTCTTCTTATCAGAGGATGCTGTAGCAGTGCGGGATTCTCGAACACCTCTCATGACACTCAACTAGACATAGGTACAAAAGCTGCTTCTTCAGTTCAGTCACTCATTATGTCACTGCCACTCAAAGTATTGATGTAACTTATAGACCTGCCTATGTTGATGTTCACTGCAACCAGGTAGCCACCCAAGTCCTAGAATCACAGATATGCATCTCTCAACGCATATCAGTAAGTACAGCAAAGAGGTGGTCAAAAATAGAAATGATTTGATCAGATGTTACAACTTCCACAGGGCACAATCTTTGGGTAAGAGCTGTAGTGTTTTGTTTGCCTTTCAAAAGATGTTGAATACTCTGAAAAGTTCATGGTTTCCAGTGTCCACAGAGACTGGTCCTGTATGAATTATGTCCAATTTTTTTCTGCTCTGCCTTATGAAGGCAGAGAGACTTGGTTTTGTGATTGTTGGCTTCCCTTCTGTATGATACAAGTTGGAGAGACAGCTTCAAAAGTTTGAAATTAAGTAATGAAGTAATTAAGTTCAGAAATTATTAATTTGGAGCAAAATGAAACAGGTCATGATTATAAATTAGTAAATTTAGATTGTTGGCAATTCAATAAATGTGAAAAGTATTCCAAATTCTTCTGATGGGGTGGGGGTTATACAATTTATAATTTGCATATTTTGTGGGTTTTGGAATTGTGGAATAGCAATTTGGAATTGTGGAATAGGAATATGGAATGTTGAGCTAAATGGTTGTGGGAGTAATTGTAAATAACTTCCAATATAATCTTTTGGAATGGTATATGGAAGGAACTTCTGTAACAATATGTTACAGACAATCACACAGTGTGGTTGCAGTTTGTAATTCTACTCGCTTTTCTACAAATTTTCTTCTCCATTTACACCATTGGAACCCAGAACATAATAGTGCACACCATAGGAAAAACGAAAGTTTTCTGGATGGTAGAAAAAACATTTGGTATTGATGTATTACAACCATGTTCAGGTTCTCAAGAAAGTGACTCCAAAGTCAGCTTCTTAACTATGCCAAATATGTCTGCCAACAAAACTGTAAAGCATCCATGCTTGTACTTCCTGTAATTCCATGTTGTACGGCTTTCAGTCTGATTCAACAATGTTGGTAACATGGTGTATGCTGCTCCAATAATTTCCTTGAAAACTTAAAAATCTTCCTTGCTCAACTACCCTAATTCCCATGGGGAGCTTCATTGCCTCTCTTTGCATATGGTCTGCTGGGTTTTGCTCTGTAACTATAGTGTCAAAATGCTCACGGTGCATTTAACCTCAAGGTGCTACAGGTGTTGATAATGCAGCTTCAGCATCAGCTTCTTCTTCTTCACTTGTTTCAACTATAGATGACTCCTTGTCCCGAATTTGCTCATTTTCCATGTGTCTATTATCAGTCCCAATTTCAACAACAGTTTGCTCTTCTTCTTCTTCATCACTTTGCTGAGAGCATAAGGTTCCATCATCCTCATCTGATGTCTCAGTCTCAACCCCAGTCAACATTTCTTGAGAGCTTTCTGCTTCTGTATAACCCCCACCATCAGAAGACTGTTCCTTACACTCACTATTATTTGCAGCTTGTTTTCCCACTCTGATAGCCCCAGTTGTATCTTCAGTGTCTGCTGCTGCTGCATTTGCATGTTGTTGCTGTGAGATGATCTCGTCAGCATCTACTACTATTTCTGGGATTGGTGAATAAGCAGGGATGGGTGAGAATGTAAGGGTACTCTGAGATTGCTCCTGCATGTACCAAGGATAGAATTCCTCTGCATTTGGGTTCATGGGCACACTGCGAAATGGTGCAAAAATGGGAGCCCTGTATGGACCATTTCCCAGCAGTGATGATTTCTGTGACCCATCAAGCATTGGCAATCTGAAATGGTGAGGAGGTATGAAGATGGGCATGCCTGGTTGGTGAGGCATGATATACTGTAGCCTGCTGCCGCCATGATGAATCTCACCTGGGGGATAGGTGCCAAAGGTGGTGGGGATGTGTGGATTGGTGTCACTGCAGCTCTGTTTGTAATGTTGTTGGACAGTAGAGGCAGACTCACTGGAAGCCCATTGAGTGGAGAACCCTTTCCATCTCTGAATTGCAACAGTGGTGAGAACTGATCCAGGCACATTATCATGATTGAAGGAAGGAGCTTCTGCAGAAAGCATCTTGTTATCATCTAATGACTTGCAATCATTGCTGGCATGTTTGTCGTGTGCCATAGAGTCTTTTACTTCATCTTCAGCATCTGCATTTTCTCTCATTTCAGCAGAAGCTCTTTCATTGGAAACTGCTGCTGCTACCACAACAGTCTCCTCAACTGACTCATGTAAGCTGCAAGTTTCTGAGTCATAATTTGAAGTAGGGCTCACATTTGTGTCTGAAACCTCCACTATCAGAGGTGCTGCTGCTGTTGTCTAAGAACTGGCAATCACGGCAGTGTGAGTTTCTGATCTGTCATCCAACAAAGGCTGTGCTACAGTCAGATCTGTGGTCATAGGAGTCGTATCATCTGCTGTGACTTCTTTGGAAACAGCAACTTCAGCCTCTTACAGGTGAAATCTTTCCTGACTTCTCTGAGTCAGACATCAGAGGAGTCGAGGTCTGCTTTTTTGGCAACAGCTTCTCTGACGTCACTGGTTCCTCCAATTTCTCATTTGAAGTGGTTGCAGTCAGGTGTTCCAACTCATGCCAGATGGATGTGTGAGTGCCAGGTTGAGCCACTGCTACATCCTTGTAAGAAAACATTGTCCTTCCTGCACAAGTTGAAGCAGCAGCAGCAGCTTTAGAAGCTCTGGAAGTGTTGTGCAGTAGCATGTGCTTTAGTCCTCCATATTGTGTAGTAGTTGTTGTGACCTGGGTGGTCGCCGAAGCACCAGCTGTTTTATTCTTTGAGCTTCTGTCCTGTTTGTGGGAGATGGGATGTGTCACTTGATGTGCAATGGTTTCTTTTTCAGGAATTGACACATGAGAGTAAGAAGCAATTTTGCTGAGAGATCCTCTGTCCCGATTGTTTGCACCAGTTGATATTTGCTTCCTGATGATTCCTACAGAAGAGCTTGTCGGAAGTGGCAAAATGCTTCCATTCACTAGCTTCTTCTTTCTAGGATCCTGGTTGTTGTGGTTTCCCTTTTCTTGATGGATGACATTGCCTCCTCTCAGAATCCCGGCATCATGTCTGTGGTGGACACCATTTTGCACAGAGCCTCCTCCTCCACTGTAGTTTTGATTTGAACCATTCACACCACTCTTGTGCATGGATAACCTGCTGGTAGAAGCCACAGACACTCGTCCCTTTGGACCAGCTTCCTGCCAGCCTTCTTCTTCATCCTCTTCACAATTTTCAACCCCCCACAACTTACGGCAGTGGTTTCTTCCAGAGTTTTGCAAGACGGGATCAGTCTGTACATGATGTGATGGTGGTGGTTGAAGAATCACCCTTGCTGCTACTGTGGATGTGGCAACAGTTGTAGCTTCCTGCTGTGAGTAATCCGACATACTCTTTTCTTCTTCATCTGAGACAAGAAACATGGCAGCTTCTTTGTTGAACTCATCTGGACTGCTGGGCCTTGATGATGGGCTTGATACCAACAGACTAGTAGCCCCTTGACCTTTTGACTGTGATGGCTGCCACCAAAGAAAAAAACAACACATTGGGTGACGCAACTCTTCCAGCGACAACAGGAACATCCCAAAATGCAGAGGAAATTGTACCATGCAAAAAGATAAACTATTCTGCAAAAATCTCCTACAAAAATGTGATAGTGATCTGTTGTTACCTTAGTTTGGCGGGTTTTGCGTTTGCTATTCTCCATCTTTGTTTCCTTTCTCTCAGCTTCATTAATGAACTCCAAGAGATCTGAGATGCTGAATCGAATCACACAAAGTCTCACAGTTGCTCCTCAAATTCAACTGGAAGCTGCCACTCTTGATGTGCTCATTCTTCCATTTTACATGGATCTGATATCAACTCTGATCACATGGGTATGTATGGGATTTGTACATGAGTAAGGATTATTTGTACCTGAGATGACCTTTGCTAGCAATGGAAGCATCTGGCTTTGGGATGCCCATTCGTGCAGCCTCTTGTTGCTCCACTGCTTTGGAGTCAAAGTACTCCAACCATGCTGCTGCATCCTGCCACAAACCAGGAACAAAACAAGACACTGAAAAGAATTCAACCAAAAAAAACAGACACATCAGATCAAAGTGGGATTACCAAAGGGAAGAAGCTCAGGGACCTAATTACACTCTTTGTAATTATTGGGTATCCTTGTGTTCAGAGGCTATAACCTTCCTACCTAGTTCTAAATGGAACATGAATGTCAATATGAAACATTCACTTACCAATAAATCTGGTAAAAATTGCTCTTTGATTGCTACAATATTAAATTCATTTAACAATCGAACCCACATCTTTCACTACATTTTCAAATCCTTGTTTATTTAAAAACGAAGGAACTTTATTTTTTAAGATTTTCCGTAGGCCAGCCAATTTATTTTCTAAATTTTGATGTTTACAAAATTTATCTCCAAAGTAATAAAAAACACAATGTTTCTGATAGTCATCTAGAGTCTTGGAACTATGGTGTGATAATTTATGCACCTGTGTGCGGAGGTCATCAGTACCAAGTTTGGCTTGTAGAATCTGCAATGTGATTTGCTCATGCTGGACACTAAGAGAATATGCCTCCATTATTGATAGTGCAATTGCAATAGCATGGTAGCTTGCTGCAGTCTAAACCCACATGTACACCCAAGCCAAGAATTATATTAGTTAGTTAGTCCTCACACGAATCCTTTACAAGTTTCTTGAACTCAAGAGAGATGCATGGTGGTGGGCACTATTCAATTCAAGCTACTAGAAATTCAAGCAATTTTTGAAAAAAGTATTAAATACCTGAATGTGACCAGCACCAAGAAGATGTTGGTTGCATTTGAGAGCTTCATGGAGGTAGCGCAGAGCAACATGGACATGGACGTTGCCAAGGCCTTCCTCCATCATGGCTACATTGATGTAAGTGGCTGCTGTATTTGGGTGTGAAGGACCACATGTCAAGTGCAGCAGGTACAATGCACGGTTCATGTACCTGCATGAGTGAATACCCATAATTTTTCTATGTCAAATATTTTTGCAACAAGTTGTGAACTAAAAACTATTAAATTCTTATAAAGAGCTCACTTGCAGGTTTTGGAGTTTAGTTGATGTCTTGGATTTTAGGCAATGGCAATCTCCCACTTACTTCAGTGCCAACTCAGTGTGCTGAAGTCGGTAGTAAAAGACTGCTAAGTCACCATAGCTCTTCATAGTGTCAGGATGATCTAATCCTAGCTCTCGCTCATTGATGTCTGATGCCTTCTGTTGATAGATAGTTGCCTGCAAATTGCTCCATTGCCCTCCCCCCACCCCCCACACGTGCAGCTCATGTTATCATCAAACAAAAATCAATGGAGTGTCAAGCATGGATTTTGCTCAACCTCTTTTGTTCTTACTCAAAGAGTTCAACAGAAGCAAAATATATGGATGACCCAAACCCAGGAATAATAATTGGGGATTTAGGGTTGAGGGTTTAGTTATTATTTGTCAATGCTAATCCGGGGTTGGACTACAACAAAATATGACCTCAGGTGACCCTTGAGTGTGGTAACAGCACATACTACACTAATGTCAAAATTACTATGGTACACACCACACGTGTGTTTCATATTCGAAATGGATGAAACCACAAGATTTACCCCTGCAAATATTTTTTATATTGGAAATGTCATGAAGCCACAAACTTTATCCCCCGCAAATTGTGTCATGAACCACCGTGGCTCTGTCAAATATACATCACTTATTCAAAACAAATAATTGTCACAATTGATGCAAGGTAAACCATAAATTATAATGTTCTGGTTGTGGTCACCTGATTGAAGTCACCCGTGTGGTAAAGCACAACTGCTAGTAGGCTATATGCACCTGCAGTCATTCGATGATAAGGTCCACAAACAGCCACTAGCTTTGCCAAGGCCTGGACAAACAAGAAACAACAACCCTTATTGGTAGAGTTTGAAGAAAATTTGTGGGTCACAAATAACTTATTCTGAACTGATGTCATTTTTATAGGAATGTAAGTGACCTCCTTGTGCAATCAACTCAAGGTGGTTTCATCTGTGAGCTGATCGGACTGTAGAATCGTGCTGTCTTTCACCATTGGTTACTCTATTCCTTGTTGCAATCCATGTTGTGGGCAAAGGAGCCACACCTTAATTCCATAGTTGACTGCATCGTCCAGCTTGCCCTTGTCAAGAGCTGTTTTCGAAGATTCTAGCAGTGTCGTCCCATCTGCTGATGAACATGCAGCGTG
>Ga0209611_10006092_pt1 | contig 19927 bp, 8 predicted proteins | sample S1TSphgellanicum_3_FD_187693 | JGI IMG/M metagenome (GOLD analysis project Ga0209611, IMG submission 187693) | Host-associated microbial communities from peat moss isolated from Minnesota, USA - S1T2_Fc - Sphagnum magellanicum MG (SPAdes) (version 2) | ecosystem: Host-associated > Plants > Peat...
CCAAAAAACCCCCAAACACCATGTTTCAAACCTTAGAAAACCTTATTTTAGACCCCTACCAAAATCCAATTTTAGACCACAAAAAACCCTTTTTCAGACCCCCCCAAAAACCTTATTTCAAACCCAAAAAAATTTAATTAAAGGTGGCATAACAAAAAAACCAAAAACATGAATTCTACTAGCTTTTTTAGAATCATCCTATCCTAGGTTTAAGGTTTAGAAACAAAATCTCACTCCATTGGTCTTCCATTGCCGCAAGATCTACAACAAACAGCGAGAAGAATTTTAACATCACAACTTTAACTAAACATATATCAATAGAAAATTGACAAAATGTAAGAAACCAAAAAAATTACTTAGAGCCTATTATTGTTTTTTTTCAACTCAAGAAGCCCAATTTTATCAATCACATCTTCATTTTCATCCATGAGGGCTTCTTTCATTTCAATGAATTATTTTATGGACCCTATTAACAATGGCATAATTTGGTTAACAATTGTAAATGCTTATAAACACATCAAGATTCTTTAAGCACAATTGAAAGCACTAAAGGTTTATCCAGATACTTGCAATATTGAAAATTCTTTGCATTTGAATCTAGGAGGCAACAATCCCCAAAATTTGTCAAGCTACAAACCCAACATACAAAAATTGTTCTCATGTGCTTTCCACCATTCTTGTGGATTTTTGGCCTCCTCTTCCATTACTTGACCTTGAAATGATTTAATTCTTCTTTCACCACCGTTGATGTCATCTCCTCATCAATCTTCATGAGATCGTATAGCCTTGTGGTTCCAATACTTTTGGATGCAAAACTAGGAGCTCTAGCAATTACATTGCTTGGATTCAAAAAGTTATATCTAGAAATAAAAAGTGACAACAATACTTTGTTGTCATACTCACCGACAATCTACAATGCTTTCTCCTTATCAACAAATTGAATGATTATCCCCAAGCCCTTGTAATGAGGGTCTAACATCATGGCCAACATTTTGTGAGCTTTCGGAAAGAAACCATAAATGAAATGAAAGGATTTAAGACTTATACCAAAAGTCTTAAATTCTTGTTTTTGCATGTATTGTCGTAAAACTTTAAGTTCTCCACCAAAATCATAGATCTCATTGAAGTTAATAGGCATTAAACAATCTACTTGCCCTTAGCATACAAGTGATATAATAGCAACAAGGCATCTAAAAGCAACCAATATCTTCAATTTTATTTTAGTAGACATTGTTAAACACTAGACTTAGGGTATCAACAACCTAAGCTACTACCCAAACTTGAGGACTTGGCACATGGCCTTGCATTGCCAATGATTGTTGCCTTCCATAAAGAAGAACAGTTACATTCTTGAACTCAAAAGTCTCCTAGAAGAAGATGATTATTTAAGAAAAGCAAATCTTTACAAAAGTCTTCAATTTGCATGAATGCACCCTTGCAAGTTTGCATGCCTTGAGACACTATTGTCATCCCTTACTAGTTTTCTTGGTCTAGATGATGGATTTCTACGACATTGATTATGTTTTTTTAATTGAAAATGAGTTCAAGTTGATATATACATTGGAATCATTTGTGGCATACTAACAACAATTAGACATTGTAGGGCCCCCAACAAGCCCATTCAAAAATTGCCAACAAACCAAAAACTTCACAAAACATGATAGAACCTAGAATGCAAAGTCATGGTGGAAAATTCTACCCTACAATGATACACAAATTATCCACCATGTCCTATAGTGACAACACAAATCTTTCCATTAATGACAACATAGGTGTGCCCTTAAGAAATTCTATTTTAATTATCTCTATTCTTTCACTATTTTGCTAACAATTTTCAACATGAATGACCTAACCATATTACACATCTTTTGAATTTGTTTGTTTGAATATGTCATGAAATGTAAAGTCATTATGTGACAAGACACTTGTTTAAGATGCACACAATTTCACAACACATTGTCTTTGACCTCAACTATTTAAATTGAAATGAACTACGTAACCCCTATAACCTCCTCGGTCTTCCTCAAAATAATGCTATATTTGATCTTTCCAATCTTTCATCTTACATTGTCACTCCAATGTTTTTTGTTTGGTGTTCCAATTGCAATAATCCAAACAAATCTTTCAAACTTTTACATTTGTACATGGGACACCATTTTCTTATGATATACAAAACAACAATGAATTGAATTATCTTATGTCTATCCTTTTCCTACATATGAACTACCACTCAATAAAGCACATTTGGTTTAATCTTAAACAACAAACCACATTTCATTTTCTTGATGGATGTTATTACTTTCATAAGCAATTGTTCCCTTAAGAGGATGTCATGGAATGATCTCTCACATTCTCACAATCAATATACCTATACAAGCCTATTCATTAGTTCATAACAAATATATTGTTTCTATTGTTAACTTTTTCATTTCTCACACCATTAGTGTTTTAAGTAAATAGATGATGGTTTCCTTTCTAACTTTTGTCAAATAATTGGGTTCCATGTTTCAAATTAAGGAAGAAAATTTGTCATCTAGCTTGCTCAAAGGTGTGTTAGTTTGAATCATGTTGCCTTAACTTGTGGTCAAATTTGACATGTGATGGCTTGTGTGCATATTTAAGATAATGGATTTTCATTTGCAGATAGTTGGCTCTTTGATTTTGAATCAAATTCCATACTTTTGTATTGTCACAATGAGTTGGAATTTAAAGTTTCTATGAAAATTTTAATGTTTTAAATCTAATGTCCTTGTGTAAGTTTGATTATGGATATGGGTTGAAATTTTATGTTATGATTAGATTTGAATTGTCTTTTGAAGCATGTTTTTTCCCTTGTTGCTTCTTCAAATCTTAGATACAAATGAGCCTATGACTCATTAGCCCCTCCCCTTGTGGCTTATTTGAGCAATAATTTTAATGTTGGCACAATTCTTAGATCAATTCTTGTAAATGGTATTTTAGAATTGGAACATTATTGACAAGAAATTATTGTGGGATTCAAATCAAAAGTTGCAAAATAAACCAAAAGAACATTATTTTTCACTATAACGAATTTGATTTGTTAAAAATCAAATAAAAATGTAAAGCTCATTTTTTGTTATCTATCATTCAATGGTATTATTACAACCATATAAATATGGTTTGAGATGTGTGCTTCTTATGTTGCCATTATTCACAATAATAAGGTTTTATTATGAAACATATATTAGTCTCATACATCAAAATCAATAGGATTAAAATTGATTTTGCAACTTTCAAACATCTTCCAATTATGGTCCAACTCCCAACTTGGAACGTTTTTTGGAAGACATAAACATGTTTTCTCCATGTTCTTGTGACAATATCTATCACAATTCTTGATGTTCATTTATACATTTTCAAACAATTAATACTTGAACTAAGGTACCAAATTTTTTTTGACAAACTAAGATATGAACGTGTGAAAGCCCCTTGTTTTTTGCATTGAATTGCTCTATATGGATTGAATTTTTAATGATAGTTAAATTATAATTAAGGAGCATTAAAAGTCATGTGGATAGAAGTATCATGTTTCTTCATTATCCAATTGATGTGCTTAAATTCATTAGATAAATCCCAAATGACTTAAATGGTCTTTTTTTATTATAATTTATTATACCCCATCAAATGTGGTTTTTATAATGATAAAATAATGATAATGACAATTTGCAAACCAAGCAATTCATCCCCATGTGATAATTGAAATGTGACATTTCCAATCACATTTAATGCATCCCAATAGGTTCATCCATTTGAAAAAATCCATCCATTTTCTTTGTTCATGTTTTGCTTTCAACATAATAAACACCCAATGGTAGGAACAAGACAAATCACATATCATCAAGTTCAAATTTCATTTTCTTCATTCATTTACATCATTGTCATCAATGTTCAAGTTTGGAGTTCAAATTTCAATTTTTTTTATATTCATTTTTAGGAATGATGTGGATTTAAAGCCATCTTAATGGAATGGAAGTCTATTTTTGAAAATTCATGAAATTTTAGGATGAAATAAAGTTCATCCAAGAATTATCATTTATGATTTTATTTCATCCATGAAGTGTAATTCATTTACAATTATATTTTTTGCATGAAAAGTTGATTATTTTCAAGGTGAATTCGACAATTCTTTTTTTTTTAATCATTCATATGTTCATATAACTAACTTGGCTGTTGTTATTTTTGTTGAAATCATCATGTTATGAATTGCATGTTACAACATCTTGATTATTTACCCATTGACTATAGACTTAAAAAAAAAAATTGGTGCCATTAATTTCAAGATATCCATACATATTTAGGATTTTAGTTCAATGCCCAAAGAGAGATACATTATAATACTAAGGTCACTTTAGATGAGGGTCCAAGGCCAAAAAGTGGCAAATTGAGGCTAAACCTATGGGCACCCTTTTGGAGGGAAAATCAATAGGTTTGGACCCAAAAAGGACCTCAAAGGACACCTCATGATTTGGAGAACCAAGATGCAAGCTAGGATCCAAGGTAGGGTCCAACTCAAGGATTCAATTTGCTTCAAATGAATCCAAATTGGTTCCTAGGAATTTGGACCTTGGACCCCATCTAAAGTGGGCTTTATTAACTCAAGTTCTCTTCTATTGTTTGTAATAACTCATCAAATTTCTCAACTTTCTTTTCAAATTTCAATAGTCTTGTGGCTACAAATTGGGTATTTGTGGAACATTTTTTGCCCTTGTTAAACAATAGGAACACATTACTTGTGTTTTAGCCTTTTAGGGTTATTGGTGTACAAACCATCCATTAAGGGTGTTGGGGTTTAGGGTCACATGTAGTCAATTTAAGCTTCAAATATAAAATAGGTTATTAAAGCCATCAATATGCAATTGATTAGTACTTGTATCATTGTGTAAAGTATACCAATAATTTTATAAACATTGATTTAAACCTTTATTTAACAATAGATTACTATTTTTTATTAATTTTGAAAATTCATTCTTTTAATGTAAATGGTAAAAAAAATACTTAACCCATCTACATCTTCAATGGAAGAACAATTTACAATTTTAAAATATCACAATCCTCATCATTATAACATAATGTACTAACGAGTGTTTTAAAAACGTCTAATTTGAACTTCACAACTTGAAAAGAAATTGAGAATTCTTGTGAAAAAGATTCTTCTTCATGGTTGTTTTTTTACATATGCAAAATTTCATGGATAAACTACCATTTTAAATCTAGTCCTTCATAATCTTTTTTTACAATTGCAACATTATGATAGGGTTGTTACAAAGTGAAAATGTACTTCAATTAATAATTTATTTGTTCATATTTGTTTCAATTTCATGATACAACAATGTATTGGGATTTTAACCACCATCAATTGAAAACTTTAATTACATAATGTTTTCCAAACATCCACCATGATATATCAAAGTTTCGTAGGTATTGAAAACTAACAAATATATTTTCGGTTTACATCGTTATATGCATTCGCTCAAGTCTAGGCATTACAAAAAGAAAAATCAAAAGAACCACCTATGTCCAAATATTTCCATTTGTAAATTTAAAAATTCATAGGTCCACGTTTTAAAAACCCAATGATGAGGAGGTATAACACGAGGGTGAGGTTTTGGTTACACAATTTACCTAGGTATATAACATGGTTCTTTAACAAAAACCCATCACATATACTTGACTAGATTATTTGACAAACCCCCTTTTGAAAATTAGGTTTTGGGTCCTTGATGAATACAAAGCCCCCAAGTCTTTGCATTTTGAAGGTAAAGAACACAAAACACACATTTATAGGCTCGGGGCTTTGACAAATACAAATCCCCAAGGTCTTTGCATTTTTAGGCATAGAACACATTTATAAAATAAAAATAAAAATATTTAATTTATTTTTTTAATTAATAAATAAATAAATAAATAAATAAAACCTCAAAAAGGGTCATGGATGTTTTTTTGGAAGTTTTTCAACTAAAAAAATGTTACTGACAATTAAATAATTAAACTCCCCTAAAAATAATACTAAATGGTGAATTAAAATGATATCTTTTGGTTATGTTTTATGGTTTTAGGTTTGAGGAAACTCCTCTTTTGTTCCATCTTCCATATAACCCTCAAATTACATCCTTCAAAAATATCAATAAATTGGATATAGAAAACATAAGTTAACAACATAAAAAAAAACACAAGACACATAGTTGACAAACAATACACATTATAGGAACCAACACATAAGACACACAAGGCAATTGATGAAACACACGTTAAAATTTTGAGAGACAAAGAAACCACACACTAGATACAATAGGCTTCCAAGAGACACAAAAACCATGCACCATATACAACAAGCTTTCAAGAGACAAAAAAACCATACACAACAAACACATTTGAAATTCAACACTTTACACATACAAGACATTTTAACCACATAAGATACAATAGATAATAGACTTCCAACAGACTCAAAGTCACACACATAAAACTTGATACTTAACACACATGAATTAACATTTTGTCATCAAATATATAAGATAAGTGACAAACTAATGACAACCACATAAGACCCACAAAATAACATGTTATCCCCACAATAAACCTATGAAACAAAAAATATAAACCAATGAAATACATAAGAAACATAAACTGACATATCAAATACATTGAAAACACAAACTACAAATGATGCATACACTCACAAAAGTTAGATGAAAGAAAAACCCACAAAACACAAACATAGATGACACTTTAGATTCTAGAAATAGAACCCATGTAAAAGATAGAAAAAGAATACAACAACCACCCAAGCAAGACACCAAAAATTTGTCAACCTCCTAATAATGCGGAATCATAGATGAGTTTGCCTAAAACCTTAAACCTTGACAAATGGTTCAATTCATTGTTTTCAATTACCAATGGAACATAAACGAATCAATCAATTGGCAACCACTTGCATAAAGGAAAACCTAGATATTTAAAGGTTTCATTTAGGTCTAAAAAATCTTTGTGATCAATTTTATCTTAATTCAACTTTTAGCTCAATTGTCAATTTTGATTCCATTTCACATGCAAATGCAAAGTTAATGGGTTTCATGTAGCCAATCCACCATGGATCGAATGGCCAATTTTTGTTAACAAAAACTTTCTTATCAAAAATATTTGTTGTAGATGACATTTACAAAATTCCATCAATGAAAAAATATGTTATATTCAATTTAATTAGCTAGTAGGGATGTTGAGAATATGTCACACTGAAAGAGTATTGGCCAAAAAAATTTGTTCTTTTTTGTGCCACCAAGAGAACGCACATTTGTAACTTTTTACATTACTAAAAAACTTTTGGAATTTAACAAGCTCCCTTGACATAATGTCCATGCATGTGTTTACTGTTGTTGTTATGGTATGAAATAAACCTTTAAAATCAACTTGTGAATGAAGATTAAAAGTTTCTTCAACCATGTAGAACATTAATTTGTTTGCTTCTATGAATAAAGGTAACAATAAATTTTATTCATATTTAGCAACCAAAATGGTAGGATTTTCACAACCCAAATAGATGGTAACCAATTACATGCTTTTAAACCTCGAATCAAACATCAAAACCAAGATATTATGACCCATTTTATTGTCAAATGTATGTAGAAAAGAAATGAAAGGTAGGAAAAACCTATAGAATTTCTTGTTTCATTTGAATTATGAATTCCTTCAACTCATAATCAAACAAATCATCTTCAACAACGGTGTCAAAAATAGGCTAGAAGGTTACCTCTTCTTGAATATCTTGGCAAGTTGATATGACAAAGTATAAGGCACTTACAAAAAACTAATGTCCATGACTTTGGTTCAAAACATAACTAGAAATAATTGTGGACAAAATTTTCATGATTGCTTCACAAACAACCCACATTCTTGGAAAAGGCATTCAACTCTGCAATGCCATGGATTGGTTGTTATAACATAATGCAATGGCATTTTGAAAAATCAAGGCATATTGAAATAACAATACTTGATTTGCAAACCTACAAAATCAACAACAACAAAAAATTAAAACACACAAAATGCATTTCTATTCTTAAACCAAAAAATAATTAAAAATTAAAAAAAACCTTTACCTTGTTTTCATAAGCATTTTTAGTCTTTTAGCCTTTAATTTAGAATCAATGCAAGCCTAATCCCATGTTTGCATGCCCTTGTTTGATTTTTGGGGCCATGTAGTATTTTTTGCATGGCACTTTGAATAGCCTTTGCATATTTGTGGTTTAAACCATTAGCTCATATATAGTAGCATATTAACACACCTTTGAAAGTGTATGCCCAAAACACAAGCAATCAAATGGGTTTAACAACCCCAAATTACTACATGGGTGAAAGCACATTAAGGTGTAACAATTTTAAGCACATATGGAAGTCCATAATTGTTTAAAATAACATTATGAAAGTAATGTGAAAGCAAGATACCTTGAATCACACAAGTCATTTTGCAAGTTACCATCAAAAATTCATTATAAAAAAAATTCCAACCCCAGTTTACCTTATGGAGAACTTAAATTTGAAATATGAGTTCCTAAATTATTTCTTCTGCTAAAAAAAGGACTAATGGGAAAAACCCATTATTCAAAGTACATAGAAAAATTTGGTCATCAAAATCCTCTCAAAAAATCTTCTCTGGTATCAATGTTACCACACCATATTATCAATGTCCCTTATTCAATAAAAAAACATTGTGGGTGAAGTCACGGTAACACATACCGTAGTAAGTGTAACCAATGCTTGATGTTCCATGTTATTACAAATCTAATTTAATTTTGTGTTGAAATTGTAGGATTTACTTATATGATAAAATTCATGGGAACTTGTGAATAAATTTGAAATTAATCAAGTGAATAAAAAATATGAAAAAACACCAATAAATCATTATAACCAATGTTTTTAAGTAGTAAAAGGACATGTTTAATAACTTTCATTGTTTTAAAATGACATATTTTGAAAAAAAATTAATGCAAGGCTTATCAAAATATTATTAAAAAAAAACTATCATGATTTTTTTTTAATTCAAAATTTTTTTCAAGAATATTCAAAGAATATTCTAGGAATATTTCCCCAAAAGCAGTCACAAAAGCAGTAAAAAAAGAAGCAAGTGTGACTCATGTTATCTTGTTTGTGTCCTTGTATGAAGGTGCATGAAGTCCATATTCATTGATTATGGATTGTTACAAGTTTTTAAGTACTATTTAAAAAGTCCATTATGTTATAACAATTCAAAAACTATTAAAAAAATTCATATAATGTGATTATATATATTATCATTATAGTGTTGAGTCCCTTATTAACTTAATCATTTTTATTTAATCACATGGCCAATTACAAATTTCAAAATCTTGTAAAAATTTCCATTTGACAACATTTTATGGATAATGTAATGTGTTTTCACCCACATAACACAATAGAATCATAGCACTTGTAGAGGTCTACAAGTTGGACCCTTCATCCTTCACATAAATAACTATTTTTTATAGCTAGAACTAACTTATCTAGTAGTTCTTACAATTTAGGAACCATAGGTATGTTGCTCGTGTTCATCACTTAACATAAATCGATAGTCACATGCTTTTGTTTCCCACTTGTTGGAGTTTGGAGATAAAGTTGACAACCACAACAAAGATGTCATGCATACCTTTCGGCATCCATAGATCGAATGTGCAAGTGGTTGACAAGCAATAGGTTAATGTAACCTACACAAACATGATCATGGTTTTTTTTACCCATCTGGGTAGAACATTTTCAACAAAAACTTTCCTTGATGGGAAGACAACTTATGGACACAAAATGTTTGACAAGCTCTAGAGTCAAATGGATTCAACATACTTCATATGCAAAAACCCCTTAACCACAGCAACATCATCTCTTCTAAAAAACCCATGTGTTGGGTCACCTTATTAAATTTGATTTTGACAAAAAAAACCCACATATTGTAAATGAAAATACATGTGCTTTTTTTTGCTAACCTTTTGACCAAATGGAATTTTTGTCGGGGTAATGTTAGGATCTTTTGCCACCTTTTTCATTAGAGCAAAGTGGTTAGCATCAACATGTTTTTTCATAATTTTTATGCCATTATTCTTATGGCATGCAATCAATCCTTTTCTACACATGGTGTGCATGGCTAGGACTTTAAATATTAATAAAATGATTGTGCCATTTCATTTCATGATTTGGTTATGATATAGATCCACTCATTGATTGTTGTTCACCTTTAAAAATGCCCAAATGAGTAAAATTCAACAATGTGGTTTCCAAAGAAATATGTTTTTTTGCAAAATTTCCAAGTGCATTTTAGTGATGTATGCATCATCACGCCTTTTAGCATCAATATCGTATAAGTGTTCACGATATTAGTTCTAACAAGGAAGTCCTTCCAACTTCTACAAGATATGACAATAATAGTATTGACAATGTGCAAATTGCTCACAAAGGTGGGAAGTTGGAAAATATACCATCATGTCTAAAACCCCCACCCTTGTTGCTTCACAAATGTACTTTTGAGCAAAACTTGTAATAAGGTGCAAAACAAATGAAACAATGAAAAACAATGAAATTCCAAGATAAAAGACCAAAAAACATTGTCAGTATTCACCACAAATGTTGAAAACTCTTGTCCTCCCCATTTTTGCAACTTTCATATAATTTTTTACTTTTCACCAATGTAAAGGCAATGGTGCAAAAGACAAAAACAAAAACAACTTGACTTTAATACAAAGGAGGTTACAAAACTTTTAAATCACTTACTTTCTTGGCATTCAATAGGCTCTATATTTGCCATGTTCCTTTGAAAAAAATTGATTCATCTTAAAAAGCTCTAATAGCTAGTAGGTTACATTTGTAATTTTGATGGCACATTGACAAAAAGTTCAAAGTGAACATTACAAGTTGCAAACATGAAAAGTAATTACAAAAGGAAACATGCAAAGTGAAAAACTACAAAACCCAAAATCCTAACCCTACTAAAAAGGTATATATTGAATACTAAAAGGGTATGAATATTAGTTTTTAATAAATACCCTTTGAATTTATTTCCCTTTGGGTCAAGTATGGTTACATGTATTCTTCTGAGGTGGGGGTGAGTAGCAACCAACTTTGTGAAATGCTTGGGTAGGAGGTGAGGCCAAGTTTTTACAATAACAACACGTAATAATCATATACCTAGTGTAATACCTAATAAATACCTAGAAGTTAGTCAAATTCCTACCCAACAACATTGGTTTGCACCTTATCCTTTCAAATGAAAATTCCTTTCATTTTAAAAAAAAAATCTTGTTGCTTTTTAGCTTGGTGATCAATGTGCCCATTAGTCAAAATTTGCTTTGCACAAGTTGTTGGAAATGGCAAAAATTAGTGTGAAGAAGAAATTTGGCAAATAACTTTCCTTTTTTTTATCATACTTTCATCAACCTTTTAATTACCATAATACCTTGGCAACTTCAACACTAATTATTATATCATTTGCAAAAATGTTGAAATTTTCACATAAAAAAATAAAATTAAAAAAAGAAAATATTGAATCTTCAAAAATATTCCATTTGTTAAAATGAAAATTACAAAATCAATTAATTAATCATTTGACAAACTTGTGTCAAAGTTACCAGAAATACTAAAGTAATAGTTTTTGGTTTAAGAATTGGGAGGGTTAGTAAACTTTGCATTGAAAATTATGATCCATTACTTTGAGATCCAAAACTAAGCATTGAAATTTGGGACTATCAAATTCAATTGAATTGTTTTGTGCAAAGGACACTCTTTGCCATCAAGAATGTTTGCATGGGGGATGGAATAAAATGTACAAAATGCCTTTACTTATCTCTCCATTCAAAACCCCAATAGATAATTAAAAGAGACCTTCTAGTTGTGATAACTCTAACAAGTATTCACTAGGGTCATTCACTTATAATGAAAAGAACATGGAGTAAAAAACATACAATTGTGTCCAAATTACTAGTGTGACATGTGTTGTTGGTTCAAGTGTGAACATGAATATGCAACTATTCCAAGTGTGAACATGGCCCTAATGATAGAGCCCAATTGTGAATTTTTATGTAAAAAAATTAAATTACTTCCTCATGATGAAAACCCCAATAGAGAATTAAAAGAGACCTTCTAGTTGTGATAACTCTAACAAGTATTCACTAGGATCATTCACATATAATGAAAGGAACATGGAGTAAAAAAATACAATTGTGTCCAAATTACTAGTGTGACATGTGTTGTTGGTTCAAGTATGAACATGAATATGCAACTATTCCAAGTGTGAACATGGCCCTAATGATAGAGCCCAATTGTGAATTTTTATGTAAAAAAATTAAATTACTTCCTCATGATGAAAATTACTCAAAATTCAATATCTTCCTCACCTTAGGTCTAAAAGTTACAAAATCACCTTCAAGAAATTTTACTCATCGAAAGCTTTTTAATAGTATCATGAATTTGCTTCAATTTCTCTTTAAATTTGATTTTTAATTTTAATGGATTTTTAATGAAAATTTTATCCAATATTCAATATCTTTTGCACCATAAGTTTAAATATCAACAAACCACCTTCGTGCACCTGTACTAATCAATGACTTTCCAACAATACCAATAACATAAAATGGTAAAGGTTTGGCATACGGAACCCTTGGCCAATTATTCTAAAAAAGAAATGAACTTATTTTGAGTTTTGATTTGTGTGGTATAAGTTTTATACAAGTAAATCTATATTGGCACTTGGGGAAAAACAATTAGGTACGTAATTGTGCAATTAACATACCTGATCAAATGACATTAAGAACATCCTTAAGAGGAAATCGACAAAAAATCAAAATTCCCTTTGGCATTTGAGTAACACATTTGGTCATTCCTTTAATTGACAAATTGTAGCATAACCTAAAGTGGTTCCAAAGTATAAGTTAACAATCTTTTTCAAAATTATTAATATAAAATATGGAAAAAATTGTTAATGATGGAAATATTTATTAATTTAATGTAAAGCATTCTTGTTATGTGTCATTTCACAATTAAATTATTTATGGCAAAAGAATAGAATGTGGGGAGAATAATGTGAGATAAATAATGACATCCAAGATTATATTGGAACCCTAGTGAACATGTAATGCATGGCTTTGGGATGAAGAGGGGAAAAGAATTGAAGGGGAGGGTAGAGGAAGAAAATGAGATATAAGAAAATTGTTGAAAAAACAAATTTCTTGACATAATTGAAACAAAATTTCAAATAAATGTTAAAATGAAATATATGGGATGCATGAAAACTCATTCATAAATGGAATTGATCACAAATATATAATTTTCCATAGATGGATGAGATGTGTCACACTAATGAAATTTTTTTTTGTGAATGGAAATCCAAATGAGTTGCATTTTACATGTTTGAAGTTTACCACACATATGGTTGGTCATATGGAAACTTGATGATAGATATATAAAACCATGTTCATGGATCAAATGAGATATATGGCAATATGGATCAACCATATGGATGAATTGAAATATAAATTACATGGATCAACTTGAACTTCCAAAGTGAAAGTGACCACAAGGGAACATGGGGATGATATTGATGACATGTAAATTAACCATATGATATGGATAGCATTCATGAAATCTATCACATGGATGAAATTGAATTTTGTGAATGACAATCAGAATATTGATGAAATTGACAACATGGATGACGAAAAGTATCAAATGGATGAAATTAATCAAATGATGATATTTCAAAACATGTATGAAACTACATTCTTGAATGAGAATATTGTCATCCATATGTGAATGTATGTGAATACTTATTTCTCTAGAAACCTTCCTCCTATACTTGGGATCCAAATACATGTAGATCATGAGGCATAAAAGGCCCGAGACTTCTTATGCCCACTCCTTAAGAGGAGCCTTCTTTTTACTGGCACTATATCACTAAAATGTGAAATATTTTTCTTTATAAAAATGATTTTGGAGGTTTTCAATTGCCAAACATGAGGGGAAAAAAGAAAAAATACCATATTCACATATGTGAGTATCATTGTGTAGCCAAACATATTAAGGATGATTTTTTTTAATTAATTTATTTTGGTTTATAGTTAGATTTGGCTAAATCTTTTTAGGGATGATTGCCACTTCTTCTACATTTTCCAATGAATGATGGCCACTTTAGCTATGAACAAAAACTCCTTAAAAAAAACAATGCTTAAAAGTGCAACACATCTCTCACCTTTGAGAAAATTTCTACTCACTTTGAAGGTAACTTTATAAGGTAGAATTTTCTCAAAAAGCAAGTGTTCAAAAAGAGAAATTTTCATATGATTTTCTTTTCATTTTGCCATGTGATACCTACCCAATATCCAAGAAAAAGGAATTGGGATACCTAGTGGGTATCTTTGATAAAAACAAAAAAACATTTTTTTTCATAGTTCTTTACAAAAGGTGACACCCCCATCTAGCAGGGGGTTACCTTCTAAATAAAATATTTTCTTACTCTTAAGGAGTAGGCATAAAATCTCTCCTCCTTGTTAGAAGGGATCTTCAAGGATATAAAATGCCCTCCAAATCTCAAATTAACCATGAAGCGTCCTTGGGAAAAATATTTTAAATGACCTTACAAGTTTTGAAAGATGAAATGCCCACCTTTATGGGCATTTTGTTCAAGCATTTCAATTTTTTTCAAAACATATGCTGATTTTTTACACTTCATAAATAAATCTACAAATACACTTTACACATAAAAAAAGTGGGTCTTCATATTGTGATGGTAACCCATCATCTTTTTATTCGCACAACCTTTGTTGTTGGACTATCTATGTGTATGACAATGTTGGCAAGTTTGAGTCTAGGTTGTAGGTCAAGATCTAAGTCATTTGGACGAAAAGTTTTGAGTTTTGTTGAAATTGTCATTGAGATTTGACTAAGCAACCATATGTCAATTATGTAATTAATATTATATAACCTTGTTGAATTGTGTGGACAAGTTGAATAAGGAGTGTGTCACATTGTGGCCTTGCCATTTACATTAAAAAGTATCTAAAGGCAAAAGAAGAATTATGGAAACTTGAATATTTCACCATGCAAAATTGTAATCTTCAAAAAAAATCCTCCAAAAGAAACCAAAATCCTTGAAGACATTATAACCCTATAATAATTAATTTCAAGTTTCAATACAAGCCAAAGTATCATCTTTCAAAAATCTTCATATAAAAATAGACCTATTATTATTACTTAAGGGTCAAAATCCCTTAAGCTACTATATTTTATAATGAATCTAAACACAATATTCTTGCTTTGGTAAGCAAGGCCAATAAACTAACTTTACACAAAAGAAAAAAGAAAAAGAAAAAATTTTAAAAATAAAATTATATATATATAGTTGAGTCTAAAGGAGATTGAACCAAATGTGGTTTTAAATCCAACTGGTCATAAATTTTTTATGAAAATGAATGGAACAAAAAGTCTTAGAACTCCAAAGAACCCATCTAAAAATCAAACCAAAGATTCCATTATGAAAAAAAACCTTTAAAAAAAGGGGGGTTAAAATTGGACAAAAAAACCCTAAACCCTAAACCCTATTAAAGGTTCCTTTTGAAATTAAATCATGTATTCACCTCCTTAGGCAGAAGTTATTTTCTAGTTGAGAACTAGGAACAAACTTTAGTACTTCAACATGGTTGATTCTTGTTTTCTAATGGATTTTTTTGCTAGTTGGCAACAAGAAAATAAAAATCCAATGCAACTCATACAAAGGATTTATGAGGAAAAAATGTGCCAAAGTCACGAGATTTCAAAGAAAAGATTTCCTAAAAATTGCCATATTTAGACAATAGGTTCCACTAGGTAGCCAAAATATAACAAGATTCTTTTCTTTTTTTAAAAAATTCCTCTTTGACCTATAGTCTAATTGGCTAATTCCTCTTGCAAATGGTCACTAGTGTGGCTATATCATGGAGTTGGGGAGGGGGGGGGGGGATCCCTACTTGGGACCAACTCATCTCAAGTCCTAACGAAGGAATATTCATAGTGATTGAAAATCAGGAAATCACATAGCTAATGTATATATGACAAAAACCTAATGTTTAGTTGAATGACAAGTCATAAAATACCTAGTGCAAACATGTTAAAAGATTATTATTAAAATTGCAATTTGGGACACTCTTATAATCTATTACATTTAAACAATTGGATTCCATTTACACAAGAATTAATTATTGGGTTTCTTCAACAAATTTGACATTGTAATTCTTACCCACATATACTAATCCAAGTGGATACAACACATGTTTAAAATGATCCAAGTGTTCAACTTTGTGAAGATTAATTCCATTAATTTACTTAGAAGTATGCACCAAACATTTCTCAGACTTTTCAAATTTATGTCAACATTCCTTACCACGGTGGTTAACGAGTCATAGCCATCTTCATATGTTCATAAATGAGTTTGATTTTATGTTTTGAGCATTTATAGATAATTTATGTGCTTTAAAGACACACACACACCAACAAAATCCATATTTTGTTTCATTTTAAAATGCAACAATCGTTAAATGAAAGGAATTCATTCATGGGTTTGCACAATTCACGATATCAAGTTTGCAGACCCAAAACATTTTTTTTAGTCCCCTAAAAGCATGGAAGTTGTTTGTGTTAAACTAATTTTTATATGCATCATGAATGCAAGTCCTAGATTGATTCATCAAATCTGAACACAAAAAAACCATTGATCATTGATCCCCTAGAATGAAACTGAATCAACCCAAAACCAAATGTTATATCAACATCAGAAAATCCAAACCCAAAACCAAATTTTTATATATTAGTGAGAATTTGAACCCAAAACCTGATGTTATATTAGTAAAAAAACCAAACCCAAAACTGGATGTTATATTAGCAAAGAATCCAAACCTAGAACCGGATGTTAATATGTCAACAAAAGAATCTAAACCCAAAACTAGATGTTAATATATCAGCAAAAGAATCCAAATTCAAAATAAGGTTTTATATCAACAAGAATTGAAACAAGTAAGGTGCTCCAAAGAGTTCATACCAAATACTGAAAACTTCATATTGTATAAGTCCAATTTTTTGAAGTTGGATTTTTTCCATAGTAGATATTAATCTACTTGATGACCACCATGTACACATATTTGGAGATGAATCTTCTTCTTTTGAGAAGTTAGGTGGGTTCTTTCACCAAATCTACTTAATATTCAAAACAAATTTTATAGCAACAATTTGTGATTAAAACAAAAAAAGACTTACAAGAAGTAATTGGGTGGCCAGCTAGGGTTCCTGAAAAATTTGGAGTGAAGATAATTTTTTTTCATTCATTCAACATTGCTATTTTTCTTGTATAAATAACGAAGTGCTAGTGCCAATGCTAAAATAACAATAGGCCCTAGAAATTGCAAGATTTTGATGATGAAGGCTGAGCTTTTGTCGTGGTTGTATTCAGGCGATGTTGCTGGTTTGTAGGTTATCTCTTCTGGTATGGATGCATTGTCAAGTTCACCAATTTCAAAATCCTTCATCAAATTGTGGGCATCCACACTATGACCCACATCCTCAAAATCGTTCGTTGCATCCTTGCCTGTTGTGGTTGCAATGTAGACAAAATGCATAAGACCAATTTTAATCATGCATTAACTATTTTGAGCTTCAAGATCTATGCCAAGATTGAAACAAAAAACAAAAGAAAAACAAACAAAGTCACCACAAAAACAACAACCCCACATAGCTCATTGAAGATATCAAAGTAAATACCACCAATTTATATGAAGTCTTCAAAAGGGTTGTTAGAAAAATATGTCAACCCCAAAAATTCAATACCTGTTGCAGAAAGAAGGACATCATCCCCTCCAGGATGGTGTTCTAGAAATTTTGTCACATCATAGACCTGCAAAGCAAAATAAAACATGGATTATGATGATGAAACAAACTAAATTAATATTTGTAGAATAGGAATTAAACAATTTTTTCCCTAGATGGTTTTTTTTTGTTCACAAGGGCAAAAGTCATACATAAAATAGAAATTGGCAATCCAACATGAAAAGATGATGATCTAATGCATAAGATTTGAAATCCAAATGGGATCAGGAAAAAAACAATTTAACAATAAAAGAGAATTGAGCTCCCAAACATGAACCAATCAACTTGAGAAAGAAAATTGCTTCAACAAGCATGTCTATGGATTAGTTGCAAAAAAATCATCAAAAGGGCAACAAAACAAGAGCAAATTACAAGAATCCCTAGCTCTAGAATCCCAATAGAAACAACAACAACAACAACAACAACAACAACAACAAAAGATGAATCCTATTCTTGAATTTATGTTGACCCAAAAACATCACAAAAACAAGAAGCAAAGGAAAAAAAAAGAATTCCTTGAAATTTTCATGTGTTGAGGAGCAAAAAAATTGAATTCTCATGGATCACATGGATTTTCAAAGGGTTCATTGCAAAAGGTTCAGTAGGTTTAAGAACAAGAATCAAATTAAGAATTAGGACTAAGAATCAAACTTGATTTCTTATTTAAACCATGGGACTCAAGAAGCTTTAAGGGTAAATTTCGAGAAGAGAACACTTAGGAGTGGTCAAGAAGACAAGCCAAAACATAGTTACAACAATTAATGAAAATTGTGCTATTTGCTAGGGAAAAATTGCTACATCAAAAAACATATATAAAATTCATGCACTGAGAAACTCTTAGTTGTTCAAGAAGATCCTAGGACCTAAACTTGGAAAATCTGAAAACTATTGGAAAATCACAACTTGTGATAAACCCCAAAAAGAAAAGCCAAATAGAAAAAATAACCAACCAAACAAACAAACAATCCAAGGCACATACATACATGTGTTTGGAGGAAGAACTTGAAAGAATTCTTTTTTGGTGGGTGATGATGATGATGGACAAAGGAACCAACCTTTCCATGGATGATGAGCCAACAATCCGTGGGACTACCATGGGTTTGCACCTCTGAGAATTGGAAGACCTTTGTCTCTATGGCCATTTCAACACCAACCCAAACCCCCTTCTTCAACAAAACCCTTCCTCCCTTCAAAGCTTGTGTGTAGAAATACCACAACAACCAAAAAACAAAAAATTCCAAAAATCCTAGAAACACCACTCCCACCCAACAAGACAAATCCTTAAACACCCAACAAGAGAAATTTCATGCACGCCCAACAAGACAATTCACAAACACCCAACAAGAGATTTGAAGCCAACTAACACAAAGTCCAAATCCACTAAACACTCAACAAGAAGAGAAATTCCACAAACCACCCAACACCCAACAAAGAGAGAATCCACAACAACCCAACAAGAGATTTGAAACTAGAGATTCTAATTGCAAACATTAAAACCCCGTGTCTTTACAAACTAGATATGGGCTTCTAGACCATGATGATGAATGAACCTACTACATGAGGTCCACCAACAAGTCAAAGAAGGAGGAAAAAAAAAACAAAAACCTAAAGTACCCACATAGTAGTAGGTCAAAAAGGCAACAAAAAAAAAGTGTTTTTAAAGGCATTATTGTGTCCAACTTTGATTGTTATGATTTGCAATCTATCTTTTATTCTCTCTGTTTTTTTGAAGCTTTTTTTTTCTTACCTAAAAACAATAGTATTAACAAGCTACAAGTTGCAACTCAAAGCTAAAGCTTTTTTTTTTTTTAATTCCTAATTTCATATTTCAAAATTTGTGTTTGCTTTTCAATTGACCATTCTTTTGACCACATCCCATGTGATGGGTGTGTGTATAGCACATGGGTTGGGGTTGTGGGGTAATTACCAGTGTTGAGCGGTTCTCACTTTTTTGTGAGAACCGATTGATTCCAGTTTTCTCATGGTGTTCTGAGAACCTGATCGGTTCTCTAATATATATATATATATT
>Ga0209611_10006094_pt1 | contig 19917 bp, 18 predicted proteins | sample S1TSphgellanicum_3_FD_187693 | JGI IMG/M metagenome (GOLD analysis project Ga0209611, IMG submission 187693) | Host-associated microbial communities from peat moss isolated from Minnesota, USA - S1T2_Fc - Sphagnum magellanicum MG (SPAdes) (version 2) | ecosystem: Host-associated > Plants > Peat...
TGTTTTAGCTTGTTCTACACTTGTAGAGTTGAATCCATCCTAGACCGGAACCTTGTGTGTCATGCAAACATTAGGAAAGTGCCCAAATCTCCTACCATGCCTACATTGGTTTGGAAGGTTTGAGTACATTATCTTTTGAAACACCATAGCTCTAAATTCAACATGTTTTTAGAAAAAAATAATTTTGATACTCCAAACTAACTTCTTTAAGCTTAGGACTTCCACCATGCTCATTGGACCTACAAGGTGCTTTATGTATGAATCTAACATTTCCTCTATTTTGCTCACCATGTGGGTGAACACTTTTTGCATTATAAAAAACTTCATTAAGAATTGAGAATTGAACTTTTACCATGTGCATTAATTGCAACCCGACCTTTTAACAATTGAATAAAAATGAGATTTGTATTTCAAAAAATTGAATGGCATACTATTCCATTCCATAGCAATGGTCTTTTGAACTTCTTTAATTTGTTCCTTTTTCATCCATGAGAACAATCTCAAAGAATCCTTAAGTGAAAAGTTTCACCAATTGAAAAGATTTGTGTATATGCAACTTCATATGATTCAAGAGGAATTTTTGTGAAGTCCTACTATGTCCTAGAGCTTGACCAATCATCTTCATCCATGTGCATTTAATTGGTGCACCCTGTAATTCTACTACCCATGCTTATGGGAAATCCATGTCAAGCTCCAAACTTTTGTCCACTAGTGAATCATCATGAAGATCCTTTTTGACATGACTTGTGTCCAATTGTTCATTCAATGAAACTGAAGTCAAGGAAGCATGGGGCTTTAAAGCGCACATTGTTGAGATTTCATTTTGTGTTTCTTTGGACAAGGCTTTTGCCATTGGAGTTACCATAGTACCTTTTCAAGTTCAGCAAAAATTACATTATTTTTTTAAATGTCAAAAAATTAGAAAATTAAAGTCCCTTCCCTTTGAAATTTTTTTAAACTATTGTTTATTGATGCCAAAATTTCATAGGATTCCTAAGCTAAATTCTCCTTTGCTACACTTTTGTAATAGGCTTTTAGGTATTGCACCAATGTTTTGATACAAACCATTGTAGTTTCAATAAGTTCATATGGGATATTAATGATAAGCAACCAGATGAAAAGGAGGCTAGAACCTTACTACCTGAAACTTACAATTTGGTTGTAATGTCACCTGAGCTATAGATTAGGCAAATAAAATTGTCATCTTTTCCATCTCACCAAGTGTTGTATTTCTTTGTCCCCTTTTCTTCTTGTTTTTTTCTTTGAAAGTTTTGTGTCATTGTTGTTGTGCGCTTTGTTGCTTTTGTGAGGATTGGAAAAGTGCCACAAAAGAAACCAAATCAACACAAAGAGTTTTAATCACAAGAAAGGTTTTTTTGGGGGAAGTTTTGGAATTATTTGTGGCTACTTTCATCAAGTAGATTATTTAATAGTCTAGTTTGCTCAAAATGTTTCTCAACCGAAGTGTCTGATTTTGATGGCGAGAATGTAAGTTTGAAGCTTGAAATTGGGTTTCTTAAACAAACTTTGTTCCCACATATATTTTGCAATCTTTTGTTTAGTGTATTGATCAAGAAAATGCAATTGGAATAAGCCTTGGAAAAACCAAAACTTTTTCCATTTACTCGCACTTGGTTGAATTTTTTCACTTTGACATTTAAACTGGGCAAAAACTAACATTCAGAACATTAAGAAGGAGATGTGTAGGAGACATGACATGTTGATAGGGATTTGGTTTAAGACCAAAAGAATGGCTTGGGTGACAACACACTAAAATGGAGTACATAATCCTATCATAGTTTATTGGATTATTAATCATGGGGCATGAAACAAAATACCACTATTACAAAATGTGGGTGCAGTTCACTAGTCTCCGTTCACTAAACCAATGAATTCACTATTTCTTCATTGGTCCCCGTTCACTACAACCAGTGAATTCACTCAAAATCCAATGAAATCACTTGTGTACAGGGACACATTTTGTTGTAGTGTATGAATGAATAACATGTGAAAAGGATTCAAAAAAATAATATTACATGTGATATGATCACATTGTATGAATTTCATGAATAGATTTTGAGTTGCCATAACATATTAGACCTTTGAAATGCCAAAAACCTTGCATCACAATCCATATCATATGATTATGAACTCATTATATTTACTAAAATGTTTAGTTGGTGATTTTTTTGACATAAAAAGACATTGATACAAAGGAAAATAATTTTGGAAGATTTTGAAAACTATAAATTGACATATTCAATGAAATATAGATTTTTTAATAAAATCATGTATTCATTTGAATTAATAATTCAAGTTCTCATTTTTTAATGTAATTTTTTGATATAATTACCTACAATTGATCAAATCTAAAAATAAAATAATAATAATTTAGCCTTGCCATATGATTTGTGCAATATAATATATTTTACATTACACCATAATGTAAAATGAACTTTTATTTCAACATTAACATGGAATCCACATGTGCCAAAAAGTACTCCACCTTAATGTGCTTTCACCCGCTTATACCATGGGCTCCTTAAAATTTTCATAGTAAGTAAGTTGATCAACTACAAAGCTTTACAAATTACTGATGTTGTTGAATTTGTAAAACATGCAATTTTCCTATCAAGGTTTATCAAAGAATGACTATCATATGTGCCCACACTTGTTACAATAATCTACTCGCTTTATCAATTTTTCTTTGGATGCATCAACTATAAAAAACATTCATATCAAGTTTTTCAAGACAATAATAACATGTAAAAAACTTTTCCCAACAATGTAAAATAATTTCCTTATGAATGTAATTTTAGTTTAGTTTTTTCTGTTTGAGTCTAACTTGATCTTTTAATCCAGACTTTTTGCCACTACCTGAAGGTGTTGCAAAGCCACTTTTGGTTGCAACTCCAAGTGGAATATAGCTAGGCTATAAATAATTTTCAATTGTTGTTACAATGGAATTTACAAGATCTACATCATTGTCTTCTATGCCATCATTTTTTTTTCAACTTTTGGAATGAAGGTAAAGAAAGGAATAAGTGTGTTGGCTTCCATCACAACTATTTGAAATTCTAATGTGAAATTGTTTGTAATCCTAATTTTCTGCCAACCTTTAATTATCATTTCATCCATTTTTTGGACTTGTGTCTAGGCTACATGAAGCCACCTATAGATTTCAAGTTTGAGGTTATTCATTTTCAAATCAATGTGTGGTTCCTTCCCTTCACAGATGTGGTGTTTAATGATATCTACAGTCCATTTATTGAAATTGAACTTGAAAGTATGTTTCAAAAGTCTTTGTATGATTACATTTGCAAGTTGTAATTCATGGGTACAATTTGTAAGAATAAACACAATAAGGATGTTAGGGTGTGTTTTTTATCAATCAATAAATTCTTTACTTTTGTGAATGTTTTAACAATTGATCAACCATACAAGTCTTTAGTTTTCTTATAAAGAGTTGTTGGATTTGATTACATATGTAAATAAACAAAATCTTGTTGACAAAATCTTTTGTTATTTGTAGCGTAGACTAGTGATTTTCACTAACTATAAGATGCCAACTGAAGTTGATGCAGTTGATTTTTCCTTCATTTGAAGGTGGTAAAAATCTATGTGTAATACCTATATATACAACCTATCTAGGAAGTAGGTATCCATTTACAATAAAAGATACCACCATAATTACTTGTCTCTTATCCTCCACCTCTAACACTTAAATGTGTTTCTTGCCTTTTTTTACATGTTCATTTTCCAATTGTTGGAACAAGGTGGATCCCAATTTGGTCATTGTTGACCACAAGGCATAGGGGAATGGAATACAACTTCACGAGGCAAATTATTCAATATGCCATGTTTTGACCTTGCTCATGCCAATTTGTCAACATTTTACTAACTACAATTGGTTGCCATGAAAAAATATCAGTTCATGTAGTGTTTCAAAATTTGTCTTATCCATTCCTTTGTTATTATGAAACCCTCATGACTAATATGGAGAATCTTGGGAACAAGGGACTTTATCATGCCCTTAAGAGTGGTTGAATGATAAAGGTAGATAACCATTATCCAACATTTTTCATCTTTTGTAACATTGTGACAAGATCATTTCAAAATGTGGGATACTCTTTGAGGATTGGCAAATGTTGCTTGAAATGTTTGACAATTGTACCTTGTTGTGATGCTTATAGGTAGTTTGGTCGAAGTTCCTTTTTTGGTGTAAACCAGGTCCACAAATTGCTTATTGCCATTTTTTTGTATGGACTTCGAACTCCTAGATTTCAATAAATAGTTCACATATAATGCACAACATTAGAATTTCCACCATATTTTTGAACTGCAACTACTACGGGTGGCCATAAATGTGGCTAAAACAAATTTGTGTATTGGCCTCTTGATTTTTTATGCTTTTTGTTTACTTCCATCTTACTTTTCTACAATTTTTTCCCTCTTATTGTTACAAACCTTGCACCTCTTCATGCTTGATTTGTTTCTTAAATTGTAGTGTTGCTACAAACAAATTTGGAGGTCCAATGGGGTGTATTCTTACTCTCTCTAGCATTGGTGTTTTTTGCTCTACATTTTCATTAATGTCTTCTACTTCTTTTTGCAAAACATCTTTTTTTGGCTCTTATAATTATCTTGAATAAACTAGTAAGTAAAGTTTGTTACAACTTTTCTTCATCCATTTCCACTCCCATGCACAAAACTAAACTATATTTTGGTATACATTTTATGGAATTTTCATTTTTTTGTGTTGTAAACATCTTTCTCTACAAATGCTACAAACATTTTTCCAAAAAACATGGACCAAACTTCAAGAATTCAAGAAATCAAAAAGTTGTTACGAGATAGTTTTAGGGCTCTAGTATGTATATTATTGCATGTACTTTAAATGAATTCAAGTTGTTAAAGGTAGAAAATTGTCTTAACACTATGGGTGTTAAAAGATAGTAATACCATCATTAGATGGTAAAACCATTATAGGAAAATTCTAAAGTGAAGGTGTTATAATGAACTACCTTCATGGGGCAAAATAATCAAAATTTAATTATGGGAGGAATTTTAATAAAAGTAATATTAGTTATTAGAAAATAATATCCTAATCTAGTTCACTTAAAAGGGCATCCTAGTAACTATTTAATTATTAGTGGCAAATTTCCTACTTGTCATTTTCTATTTATTAGGGGGGTGAAGTCATCTAGGTTAATATGCCAAGTGGATAAAGGATGGATGGATTTCCCTTAGTTAGGATGTGTGGAAAGGATTAGGATGAAAAGATCTAAAAGGATGAGGAAATATAAGAGGATAAGGATTCAACCTTTGCGTGGTGAGCATCCTTCTTAGGTTCTTTATTTATTTTTTGGGAGGAGTGAAGGATTTTATTAGACAATTAAATCATTAGAAGATTACATCATTAGCATTAGGAGGATGCTTGTGTGTGTGAGGAGAAAATAAAAGATGGAAGAATATTGTATTTAGTGTTATGTAATGGAAAATGATTGAAGGTTGTGTGGAATCAACATTGCATTGTTTATTTTTATTTGTATTGACCTCTAGGAAGGTAGGGAAAATAATTCCTTTTTAATTAGTTTATGTAAACTATTAGTTCATTAGTTTTTTTAAAAAAATTTATAATGAAAATACTTTCTATACTTGCTATTGGAGTAGAAAGTGCATTCTACCACAAGATCGTAATTACCACTAAAAGGTAGCAAGCAAGAAGTAGACATGATATTTGAGGTCTTTAGGGAAAATAACATTGATGTAAAGCATCTATAGGTGCTATAAATAGTAAGCAACATTTATCGAAGGTCTACATATAATTGGGGGTTTTCTTTCAAGTTTGTCAATGATGATATGCATGATGATGGTTGTTACATGATGATAACTACAGCGTGACAATAGGTAAAAAAAATACACGTTTTACTTTCATGTTTTTATTTGGCAATTTTTTTTCCTTGATGGTAATTAGGTTTCTAGATTCCACATTTAACACATGCCATTGTCAAATATTTTTAATTTAAATAAAGTTTTGCCGAAAATTCAAAACAAATTTGTCGAAATTGATTTTTCAAAACAAAATAATTATTTGGTAATGAAATGTTGAACCTGAAAAAATACTATGATATTGGCTTTGTACCACCATCACAACTTGTAATTAAAAACCCCTTACACCTTTCCCCCTAATTTCTTCTAAAATCAACACACAAAAATGACCTTTTTTCAACCTTATCCTTAATGCATCCCTTTACACCACTTCCCTCCAAATTCAAGTTTTGATAAATTGGGAAAAGAAAAGGTTGCAAGGAGGGAAAAGGTACTTAGACAAAGGCACAAGGTTTGAGTTTGAAAAAACATGTTTTCCTTTGATGAACATTGTTGTGTTTAAAGTTCAAATAAAAAGTGAAGTGAGAAAAGGTTGTTCAATAACTTAACTCCAATACCTAATTAGTTTGTCGAATGTTGAGTCCCATTATTCCTTGCAAGCAATTTGCTTTCAACAACACCATTTGCTTCTCAACAAATTCCCTTGCTTTTTGGAAGTTATTATAATATCACCAAATATGATAAATTCTCCAAACTTGGAACTTATTCATTTCAATTGAAATCCAATTGTTTTGCCAAAATAACATCATTGTGAATGTTTTCAAACATTTAGCCATCACCATTTTCCTCCATTGGAATCCCCATGGCCCAAAAAATTAAGTGAGAGCAAGCTTTTTAAACGGGTTTTGAGCAAATTGTTAAGAAAATCAAAGAGACAGAGGAGCTTTTTTAGGGTTTTGGTGGCGGCCTCCATTACATACACCATCACCATTGGAATCTACAAGTTCTAAAATCGCACTAACAAATGCTAGCCATTTGTCGATTTCTCTCTCATATATCCTTTTTAAAACTTGAACACAAGTTTCCAAAAGAAGTGCAGTGCCTCCTATTATTGAACTTTGAACTATGTCATTGAATTTTTGCATCCTCCCAAATTGAGTGGTCAGATTTCATGATCATATAATCCACAAAAAACATTCCCATGCACATTACCAAGTTCTAAGGAATATTGTTAAATTTCTTCAATCTTGTTTATGAGATAATCAAGTTTTGCAATTTGAAGGTCTAAGGAGCATCTTCCTATTGAAACTTCTTCATGTTCATAAATAAATTCCATGAAATGCCATTATTCTTTTCCTTTTCCTTATTGAGGTAAGTTTCCTTCCAAGCTTCCTTGATTAACCTATTGACTTTTGATGAATACCATCACTTTTCTTGGATTTTTATTATAACCCACATCATGGAGCTTCTAAGGTAAGCTTCCATGTTGCCAACACTAAGATCTTGGGATTGCCATCACACTTCCCCATTTTTTGTTTTTGCTTGAATATAAAAGTTTCCAAGAATAATTTCAAGAGTTTTAATACCAAATTCACGACAGTGCCCTTTTATTTCTCTTTCTTCAATAACTTCAATTTGCATAATGTTTCCATGGGGGGCTTTCTCTTTTTTATTTTAGCTTTTGATGAATGGGAATTCCATCCTTATTTTTTGATGCATTAATTCCAAGGCTTGACATTAACTTTTCGAATCCCATCCAATAAAACTACACATTAATCTAAATAAAAAATTTGTTCATGGGTGAGTTCTAAATTTGCAGTACACTTAATCATCGTCATTCACATTCACAACCTTCGTAATAGAAGCAAAGCTTAGTGTCCACACACATTTTTCATAATGCCTTTTCTACACACAAAGGGACAAAATGACAATAATAGGATGAAGCATGGGGGAACCCCATAAAGGAGGTCAATAACAATTACATCGCAAATTAAACAAAGTGAACATTTGGTACAATGGGGGTAGGAAACACCAACTACTAATATCCTTACTAGCCCCAAAAATGTTTCTATATAACTTGGTAGTTTTAAAAGAGGTAGCAATGCTACTTTAAATAATAGGGTCCCCAATAGAATTCATAAAGTTGATGATGTGCCATGTTGTTATCCAAACCTCCATTATGGAGGTCCAAACCTAATAAAGAATCTTAGGTCTAGAATATTCATCATTGAAATGCATCTTATATGAAAATGAACGATCTCAAAATGTCAAGGGGATGATTCTCATAAAATATTCTCCCCTTATGAATCTTGAATAAATCATTGTCAGAAATATGATTAATCTTAATGATATCCCTTATAAAATGGAATCCCTAGTGAAGGGTGTGGGGTAGGAAAAGCCATCCTCCACCCCCCCCCCTTGCCCCCATTTTTAATAGATTTTGATAAAAAATTCCCAAACAATTCGAGCTTTGGGTTAGTTCAGGAAGAAACGTTGAAAGGTTTTTGTGGAATTGTTGTTACAGACCTTATAGATGAAGGGGAGTCCCATGCTAGCTAACCAAGACCCCACTAGAAGGCCTCACTGAGAACCAACCAAACTAGCATTGCAAGTTTTCATTAACAAGAAAAATGCCACAAGTTGGAAATGACTTATTGAAATGTTACAGGGGACAAATTATGTATTAAATGAAGATAATGGGACCAAGGATTTTTTGTTTCCTACCAACATTGGTAAGGTAGTTAATTTTTGTTGTATAACCAAAGAAAGGAATGAAATTTAAAGGAGTTAAACTTCTTCCAATGCCGCTTTCTAGGGTCGGAAGGAAGTTGATCAACAAAACTTACTCAAATGACCAAATCAAGGCAATAGAAGGTAGGGTGGAGGTACCTTTATGAATCAAGAACATGGCACCATACTTGGCTTAGGAATGGATTCTCACTTTCCTTAAACCTTGCAAGACTAGTTTAACTTTAGACTAATTAGATTTGATGATCCAACCAAAAGGCATCCTTTAAAATTCTTCAATTATGCAAGAATTGAAAAGAACATAAAAATTCATGTAGATCTAGGAAGGGGGAGAAGCATTTGAAATTACATAATAGAAAACCTAATCATTTGGCTAGAGATCATTAGAAATAGAGTAAGATTCTAAGAAATGAATGAAACTAAGTTGTCTCTAGCACCAATAGTAGGTGGATGGTTCCTCATGTGTAAGTTTGGAACACCTTTCCAAACTTGCTTATTGTTGTCCCAAAGATATCACACCCTTGAGTAACATGTTAAAATTACAACCCTCCTTTCATTGACCTTGTTAGCCCTTAAGGGCAAACCTTTGGAGTTTGGCACTTGAGGATTGCCGAAAAGGTTTGTTTCAAATTTTCCTTTGAGCCCTTGGGCTTAGTTCTCTCCAATGCACCATTGTTGTTTCTCCAAGCAACCATAATTCCCCACTTGTAAAGGAATGACGGTCTACAAAATTTTAAGATTGAAAACAACAAATTGATGTTTGTTGGCATGATGGATGGTTAATGCTTAAGAGGTTACATTTGTTTAATTTGGTCCTACAACAAAGTTTTCCAAAAGCTCATTCCCAGGAGCCATGCCTCTTACCACCAATTTGGCTATGAATGCCTTAGATTATATGCTTTAAAATTGATAATGCAAAGGATTTCATTAGCCACAAGCTAAATGAAATAGTCCCATTTAACCTTAGTTCTTTTGATTTCAATCCTTCCTCCCCAAATATAATTGCAAACCACCCCTTTCAACTGATTACACATCCTAGGGTTAGGGTTTTAACAAGCAACCAAATACCACATGGAAACCAGAAAGACTTAATTAACAACAAACACCTTTCCATCTAAAAAGAACTCTTTGTTGCCCAATGCTATGAATTTAGATTTGATGGCGACCATTAACTTATCAAAGTTGGCAAGATGGAAATGGAATTCCTAAGTATCTAACACCAATGCCTTTGAGAATCTAATTTATACCAACTTCTAACCCCCATTTGCAAATTTTGGGTCATTTGCTACCTAGATGGTGGATGATTTTGCCTAATTTATTTTAGCCTTTGATGCACTATAAAATGTGTCCAAGATCATTTGAAACTTGTTTCAATTGTTAGTAGACACTTAAAAAATAAATTGTTGTGTCATTATCAAAGAATAAGTCCTTAAAGATTCCTCCTTTGGCTCGAGCCTAAGCCCCTCTTTTGCCATGCTTTTAATGTTCCAAAGAATAGCCAAGGACGTCAATGGCCAGGATGAAGATGTAAGGCACTAGGGGTAATCCCAGTGACCAAATATGGAGAGATGAAATGGTTCACTTACTTCCCTATTGACCTTGATGGTGAAAAAGGATAATCAATACAAGGAGGAGACCTATTTAATCCAAATTTGGTCAAACCCAAATTTTCTTAAAACCTTAAAGAAAAACCTTAATTAATTATTTTAAAGATTTTTTCAAAATCCAAAAGAAGCAAAATTAGTTCTTGATTACTTTCAACAACCCATTCCAAGGCCTTTTGGGCTAAAAAATTATTATCTAGGATGCATTTTTGAATAACAAAACATGTTTGATTAGGCCTAATGACATTAGGTAGAAGAGTTGAATTCTTCTAACAAGGAGTTTGGCTATTATCTAATAGACACTCCCTAAAAGAATGATGAGTATCGAATTTCCAATCTTGGAATGATCACCAAATTTAGGGATGAAGGAATTGGACCTCTATTGATAAATTTTGAGGTTTGCCCAAAGATAGTAGGCACAATGAACTTCCAACAAGAGGCAAGAACCTCATTATTCATTCAAAAAAATTCTATGGGGAACCCATCATTACCCAATGTTTTTTTTTTGTGGCAATGAAGCAATTGCTTTCTTGACCTCTCTAGCAAGAAGATCTCTTTCACAAGCTCCTGTTTCATTGAATTAAAAATAAGAAAAGGGACATTTTCCTAGCAAAAGGCCTATGCTATGAAGGTTTCTTCTTTAATGACATATGCTTGTAAAGATTTGTGTAAAACTGGGTGATGAAAGCTAAAAGGCTAGACTAATCAATAATGGAAGTATTCTTCTCCACCAACTTTTTAATGAGAATCCACTATAAAATTATGGGATTTAACAACCTAGTTATCATCAAGGAAAGGGTTGTTGAGTAGAAAAGAAATAAAAAGAAAAATGGAAGACTTGAGGGTAGGGATTGCTTTCTGTTTGCTTACTATGATTTTGTAGCTATCCTTCTATAGCAACTATAGAATCGCAAACTTGATGGGATCAAGAGGGAGGTAGAAAATAAGACTGCAAAGCCAAATGACTCCCGCCCATCCCCATCCAATACCTTGGACTTGGGCAAATCCCCAATTTGCATACACAGCAAGGAATGTTGCTATCTGCAGTTCTATTCCAAATGGCACTCATCAGATATCATAACAGTATCTGCTGAAGGGGGGGAACATGTTCAGTCTACATAGAAAAGAACGACAATCTCCTCTGACCTCTGACAGATCTCCAACCAGGAAAAAATGCCGGTCAACAGATGAGATTGACCTACCAGTTGGGCAATAACAAAAGCACTCATAAGCAAGAGGCCGGGTCGCTCAACAAATGACCAACTGTGGGATCAGGTCACAAAAATGAGGGCCTGACTAACAATGCTGACTTGCAAGTAGACAGCAGATGTCTCCTCCTTGAGGTTGCCTCCTACCGGATGTACATGAAAGTGTGACTTCATCCACCCTCCAGTGGAATTCACATCAAAATGCAACTACAGAATATCCATGTGAACCAGGAAAAAACTTCTTCTGGGAAATAAAGCAGTGAACATTAACTACTCATTGCCTGCTCTCTGTGATCAAAAAATGGTGGGAGTGTCTCGAAACAGTTTTCATACTGAGAAGAAGTCTGTTTTATGTATGGCCCAGAAGAATATGACTGTCATCATAGCGAGATAGGCACCAAGGACTATCCCAGTAGCAAAAATCTCTTTCAGCTTCCAGTGATCTGGCAATGGAGAAGGTTTTACTCGATCTTTTTGAAATGGTCGTAATAGTACCTGTGCGCAGAAGAGATTGATGATTGTTTAAGGCAAGAATTAACTGTGTGCAACTAATGTTCAACCTCCAGAGTTTCATCAAACTATATTTGGCTATGAATGGCCCCACATGGGGTAGCATCTCTGTACTGGAGCGATCAGTAGAATTCTGAAAATGATATTCCTTGCTGTAGATGGAAACATACCATCATTAAGGATGGCAATGATGAGCACCATGAAGGGAGAAAAGTCAAATTTCCAAATCAATGCCAGCAGCAAAAATCCTAGCTGAAACCCAACAATTGTGTCATCTCACCAGGAAGCACATTTGACATATAACATGGCTACAGTAGTATTGTTCTATAGCACAACTTGCTAAGAGCAGCAGATTTGCACAATAAAAGTACGTGTAGAGAAAAAACGGGGAGATGGAGCTGACAATGACGTTACTGCCACTGTAACTCCCCTATGTATTCAGAGAAGCATTACCAAATTGAGGTCATTCCTTTGAGCTCTGTTGTTTGTACTTCCCACAATACGGATAGTTATAGAAACAGCATAGATCTGCGGGCAAAGTTCAACCCACCCATCATAGCTGCTTAGTCACAGATCTGCTGCTTAAGAATTATGGTGGAAGCTAGCATTGTCTTGACACATTTGATGCTAGCCGATGGGAATTGTTCATTTACCGTGTAGTTCTTCATTAGCTGGAAGATGGCACGACTTGTTAGCACAGCACTAATAATGACACTGAGGCCTGGCTCAGTGAGCACAATGTCTGAAGCACTCCGTGCAGCATCGGTAGCATCTGCAACTGCAATGCCTATGTCAGCTTTCTTCAGTGCTGGGGCATCATTTACACCATCACCTGTCATTCCACAAATATGCTTCCGGTCTTGCAAATGCTTCACACTCTCGTACTTATGCTCTGCACATATAGTAACAGAAATATCTTAAGATGTTATCAAAAGAGTTTTCACCTCCTGAAATTGGATGGGGTTCTGCAACAAGAGATCTTGTAGTCTAGTATCATATCAGCAACATGCGGAAATTGCTGCACCCTGTATGTCTATCTTTCCACCCATTACTAATCAGGCCTGCCTGACTGGGGCTAGTAAAAAGAAAGGAATATGCATGTCCTGCTTCACAATTAAGAGACCAATTTGGTTATAACCCCACCTGCCTGACATTAATGAACATCAGCAGCCCATTTAAATCGACATCACATCCAGAAATAGAAGAAACCACCCCATGGACACAAAGGACATGTAGTATGGACTTGCACACCAACTGGCTCAAAAACCAAAGGTCAATCTTAAAAAAGATAATAACCTGGAAAGACACCAGCAAAACCATCTGCCTTCTCAATTAGCTCATCAATAGGCAAGGCAGCAAGACTTTCATCTTTGTGCTGTCCCAGCAGAGATGATGAGGGTTACATGTTGCTACCCATTCCCAGACGACGGCAAATTGATGATGCCAAATATGTCTGGCCCAACTATGCATACTGTCTGGAACTGATGACAGGGCTAACCTAGTTATGGCTAGGTTGATGATTCACTTATGGGTTTCGGTTTGTTTGTGGGTGGTTTCCAAATCGATCCCACAGCTGATTCCTTCACCTATGGATCACAACATTCAAGCTAATAAACCCCCTGACAAATGATCACAGATGGGAAACTGATCAATGACTCAAGCTGCTAAAACATCCAATATTAAGGCTCAAAAAAAATTTGTGAACAACTGTCTCAACAACAAATTCCCAGCCTATACTGTGAATGCAAAGTACAAAACTGGACCACACCTACTACTGGTATGGAGTCATGGCAAGCAACAAGTAAGGTTCAAAAGCATCATCATGCTACTGCAAAACTGCATACCCACTAGATCATGCAAAATAACCAGTAGAGAACAGAGATGAGGGTACACAAAGATGATCAGTTTGCAGGCTCTGCTTCTGCTGTGCCTTCTTTTGCTCACCACACAAATTTTATTTATTTATTTATTTATTTTTGGCTGTTGCTGCTGTGACCCAACAAACAGCAACAGTTCTTGTATGTTTCATTAGTTGTCTGGTAAGGCAATCAGATAGGTACCGCGTACTTTTTGTCTTTGGTCAGGGAGAAAGAGAGAGAGAGAGAGAGATCACTGAAAGATGATGCAGAGTTCATTTAATACCAAACATTTCGAGGAACGTTTCATCACTTGTTACTGTAAACTATATTATGAGTTCAATTTCTTTTCCAACTACCATACTTACTTACAACTAATGTTTGGTATTAAATAATTCTCAATGGGTCTAGTCAGAAAAAGTCCTGCCTGATTTTCCAAGAATTGAATCTTACACCTACCCTGGTACATGAAGGAATTCAATGGCCAGACAGATCTTCTGGATATTTTATATATTGTGGGTTAGCCAATGAGACAAAAAGGAAATCATACATGCTCTAAGGCTACTATTTCCAAGAACCTAATAATACCTACATTACTCTGGTATAGGTACATTTTACACTCTGCCCCTCCAGCCTAAAGGACATTCTTAAAGATTAGTTTTGGCCCATAGTGTCATGCATTTGGGAGGAGTTGTGGGAATCATTGTGTCAGTTTAAGCTTCATTAGATTCATTACTTTCTTGAATGGAGTTCATGATCTGGCTTTTGGGCTTCTGGAGGACCCAACAAAGTGGGGGTGCATTACGCCGAGACCCCTTGGTAAGGTCCAAAACCAGTGCTGGGTGGGTATACAAAATCTCAAGAACCAGTCAGGGGTTCAGGCCGGTTCTCACAATTGAAGAGAGTTGGATATCATGTCAAGTGATATTCATCCCGATATTCTATTCATTGATTCTAACTAGTGGTAACCCGTGCCTGCAAGGCACAAACGGTTTTCGAGGGCCCAAGAATGCTATTGATTATTATTACTGAAGCAGTTAGGTGAAGATTAGCGTTTTTGTACGAAACCCCGTCCATCTTTTACTTAACTCGTTTTTTTTCTTTTTCCCGCGGCGGAAAGAAAACCCAGGGCGCCATCCGATTAGCTCTGTACTCACCGTATGCACCTATGGGAAGAAGGCATGGAAAATAAACGGACTGAAGTGGAAAGAAATGGGTAACAAAGTGTAAAGTAAAAGAAAAATCCGAAAGTAATGGAGCCAAAGAGGTAATGAAAGCGAAATGACATCAGAGAAAAAGAAGCTGCGTACAAAAAGAAAGAAAAACTGTGAAAAAGAAGAAGAAAGAGGGTACCAAAGAAAAAGGGGCCAAGAATCGAAAGAAATAAGAGATAAGTAAAAGACAGACAGACACACTGACGGACGTAGTGAATTAATATATAAGATTGGAGTGAAAATCAGTGCTTTGAAAATCAGGTGCTTCATGTATCTTTCAAATATTGATGCTTGGGTAGGGTAATGAAAAATACTCCGGGCAAGTTTTTAGGAGTCTATTATTTAATCTAGGTAGAAGTTTCTTGGTAGGCTTTTAGAAACTTCTATGAGAATCCAATGTTTTTAGATTTTAGGTTTAGGGAAATCCTCAATGGACATTTCTAGTGAAAAAAGGAAAACTTGTCTTCACATAGATAAAAGGGCTTCTAGTAAAAGTTTTCATTTGGACCTCACTTTTCTCCATTGTTCAAATGTTTTGAAGATGTGGGGATTGAGGATTTGTGTGCATTGAGGCTATTAAATCGTTTTTCTTTTCTTTCTCAACTCATGGCTATGCTTGCACATTCTTTCTTGGCTCCCAGTCTTCTTGCACATTTTTTTTTTGGCAATGTTTGTGTTGTTCCTTCAAGTACATGCTTGTGCTCTTGGCTCTACTTGCACATTTCCTTCTTAGGTCCTTGCTTCGTTTCTTAATTTATAGCATGTAATCTTCCCTCCTTTGTTTTCTTGTCTAGGTTTGAGATCACAACTTTTTTTTTCTAGATGCTAGCTCTATTGATTGATGTTTGGGAAACATTGAAGGACACTTGACAATGACAAGGAGATGCTAGGCGGTGTTAAGCAACATTGAAAAAACACCAAAGGAAACTAAGAATTTATTTTTTCAAGCAATGGGAAGAGTGTCAATGGATGATGGGGACATTGGGCAATATTGAAGCAACATTGAAAGACATTAGATATCACTAAAGAAATGCAAGGGATGTCAAGCAATGTCAAGAAAATGTTAATGGATGTCAAAAAAAATTCCCTAAACAATAAAAGGACACTAAAAGGACGTTAAAGTGCAACAACAACACCAAAAAATTCCAAAGAAACACCAAGCAATGTCAATGAGACACTAGAGGATGCCACTAGCATTGGGAAAACTATGAAGCACATTAGGTTACATTAAGAAAACTTTAAGGGACATCGAAAAAATGTCAAAGGACAACAAGGCACCAAAGAAATTGCTAAGAACATGTCGGTGTCGAGAAAACAATTGGACAACAAGACCCCAAGTAACATGGGGCAACATCATGAAGATGTGAGAAATGACATAAAATAAAAGTCTAAACCAAAAAAGTAAAATTTGGTTAAAGTGTAAATTGAAAAATATTATTGTTAGGGACACCAATAAGGACATTAAGGACATCCTTCTTGGCAACCCTATGACCAAGACCCACTACCTCAACTTCCATGTTGAGTAAAATGTTTATAATTGTAGTCAACGCATTTGATAAAAATTAGGGTTCTTTTGATTGATTCATGTTCACACATGCATTCACAACAAGGTTCAAGTAAGAACTAATTGTTTTTGTAATAGCCCATACTTGAGCATGAGGAACTAGGTGTTACAACATCACTACCTTTTACTTGCCATAACATAGAAATAGATAGCTTTTTTAATCTTAAAACATTCCTCAAGCATAATGATATTGTTTGAAAACTTCATCTTAGCAAGTGTCTTTAACTTTTAGGGCAACAATTTGTTTTTAACAAGTCTTTTCTCAATCTTTCCTCCCCTTTCTAGATTTTTTTGTCCAAGTAATTGTTTTTGTAAATTGCCTAGAATACCTTTCACACTTACTGGCCTATAGAAACTTAGTCATCATTCATAACATATTGGCATGTTTTACACAATGATGATTAAAGAAAGTACTTTCATAAACCCATTGATAATTCAAAGGTTCATAATCAATAATGCAACTCATTTGTTGTGTCCATGGATGTCAATGCCCTCATTGTTTACAAAAAAAATCACTTAATGAATTAAACTAAATTTCTTAAGCAAAGATTGTAGTTGTCATGCCATGTAAAGGTTAGTTTGTTTCATTCAACTCAAACAACCCAACAATAGAACATAGGCTCCCAAGCTTTATTGAAATAATTGATTATTAAAACAATTGTGACCATACCACATTTGGACATCTATAAATCAAAAGAAGCAAAAACTTATTGTACATGCAAGATTTGGCAAGACATACATGTCCACACACTTGGTGATGATAACTTCCATTTATTTTTTAAATGGAACAAAAGGGAGGGGTTCCATTTGTTCTTTTTGTTTCAATGTTTTATTATTTTCACATCTTTTCACATTTTTTTGTAGCCATAAAACTCATCATGTTAAGATGTTTGTCACCTAATGTTTGACATTATGTAACATTTGGTAGCTTCATAAATTTAAGTGTGAAAAAAATTGTTGCCAAATGAACACAAAACATTCTTGCCACAATATGCTTGCCACAACATTATGAACATGGACCACTTAACATAGCCACTCCAACCCACTTTTAATCTTTGTCAAGTTGCTTGGGGATTGTGTTTGGACAATACAATGTGGAAGTCCCAAGGATGACTGTGGTGCATGAACAAATAAGATGTTTTTCCATGTCATTTCTACCAATGCACCCACCCCATACTTAGAAGATATATACACATCAATTCCATGATTTTGGACACATCCAATTACTATTTATTTTTTCGACCATAAATGTTGGGAATTTTTGGGAATTGGTTTCTACTATAAATTCAACTAATTTTCTTTCTTTGGGGGAAAGTTTTGCAAGACTTTCTATCTCACATACACAACATTTGTTTATTTTTAAAACCCATCAATTTATTCATATTTTATCATTCAAATAATAAAACAATTCATTTACTTCCGTTTTTTTGTCAAAAAAGGTCTAGCCTTCAAATGATGGCAACCATTGATGATGTTCCTCATGGTGGGAATTATATATATAATGGTTTTCATTTTGAATATCATTTTGTTAATAAGTAAGTTTGCGACAAAATGAACCATTGCAAATGTAATTATTCTTGAATAATTTTTTTATAAATTTTCATCTCAATTTAAAATTCAATATTTTTAATGAAAGTAACATATTTTGATATAATATACATTAAAAATGACCTATAAAAATATGAATCATTTTCATCAACATTTAAGGGTAAAAAAATCAATTTAGTACTTGTAAGCTTTCTTGAGGACCTAAATAAGTCAAATAAGAATTTTAAAAATTCATCCAAGTTTTTTGAAAATTTTGCTATTAATAAAAATTGAATAATTATGACAATTTACATGGTTTGGGATCATCATTTGGATTCATATGAAATTAAAATTTTCAATTTTCAATTTTCATGTGTCCTTCCCATAACCATTGGATAAACAAGATGAAAAACAAAGTGGGTTCAAAAGAAAGCCCTTGAGAAATGAGATTGCAAAAACACCCAAGAGGGAGGGGAAAAAATGATCATTTGGAGTTTAGGGTTGAACTCAGCGTTGGAACTAAGCCAAGTCTAGGTATTCATGACCTTAAAAAAAAACAATTTTTTTAAAAATTGTTTATTTTTTAATAGTGAATATTGAGCCATGGGCTCTTTTGTGTTGCTTATATTTTGTTGTGTGGGTTGTTGGTGTAAGCATCTGGGCTGCAATCCAACGCCTCATTGTCAAAATCTAAAGTTTTATTTGAATGGAAGATTTTTTGGTTGCAAGTCTAGGGAATATTTTTAAAAATTAAAACCCATTATTTGCCAGGGGACTAGTTCAAAAAAATTTAACCAATGATTTTGGATCTAAAAAGTTCAACTTTTATAAGAACCAAGAGCTAGTTTTGGCTTATTCTTGGGGATGATTTCAAAGCTGATTTTTACCACAAGTCCTAGAAGATTCTAATAAAATCCAAATGTCTGAGATACAAATTCCCGTACTTGAATCGCAGAGCCACCACCAATTGGCTCAACAAGTGAGGTTACATCACCAAATTGTGTGATGATAAGGGCATACAAAGTCCATGCCACTGGACATGCCCAATAGTACCATACCCACCATTTTGGAATAAGCTGCATACACCCCAAAAAAAAACAATTAAAGAAAATTCAATACATTTCAGGAGCTCACAATTTCTATTTTTTTTCTCCTTCCTTCCTTCCTTCATTCCTTCCCCCTTTTTAAGAAATTGTTGTTTTAAACCCTAAACCCAGATGTTGGGTGGTTCAATTGTTCTCAAATTAAAAACCAGTTGGTTTGAAGGGCCATGGTGTATGAACCCTTGGGCAGTTCTCCCTTCTTTTTTTTTCAAAGAAAGAATTGATGGGTAAGGGTTGGGTATATGAGCCCTTGAGCAGTAGGTCTTGAAAAAATCCGTTTTGATCTTTGGATAGCAACAAATTCAAAGAACCTTCAGTTCCAGATTTTGGAAAAGTTTCAGAATCTGAAAAACCTTGGTTCCAGTTCACAGGAACTGGTGAGTTTTCACAAAATTCATAGAACCAGTTTGACCCTGAACCCCTAAACATCAGGACAGTGTGAATTCACACTGAAAAGCTTTTTCAGCCCATATTGGGCCTGTCTGATGTTTAGGGGTTAACCCCGGTTCTAAGAACATCAAAGAACCTACCCTAAACAGCTGGTTCTATGCTGGTTCTTTCATGAAAACCACCAGTTCTTTGAAAATTTTCAAAAACCTGGTTCTTTCCTGAAAACCAGAGATTCTTTTTTTTTTTTTTGGAATTTTTTTTTCAAACTGAATCTGGAGGTTTTGTGATTCTGAAAATTTTCAAAAAACCAGAACTTGAAGTTGTTAACAAAATCAAAAGAACCACATAACATTGGTTGGTG
>Ga0209611_10006095_pt1 | contig 19917 bp, 15 predicted proteins | sample S1TSphgellanicum_3_FD_187693 | JGI IMG/M metagenome (GOLD analysis project Ga0209611, IMG submission 187693) | Host-associated microbial communities from peat moss isolated from Minnesota, USA - S1T2_Fc - Sphagnum magellanicum MG (SPAdes) (version 2) | ecosystem: Host-associated > Plants > Peat...
CCCCCAATCTTTGGGACCGCTTCTAAATTATAGTTCCTCGAAGAGCCTTAGGACCTGTAATCGACGCTAATTGACACCTCCATTTCATTGCTTCCACCACCGTGCCCTCTCTGCTATTTTGGACCCGACTTTAGGGACGCCCCTATCAAGTAGATAAGCAGTCTCCAAATGTAGCGGCATGTCACAATTACAGCACCGTATTACCATCCTAAATTAGCATAAACTGGGCTCCAAAAATAAGGTTGTCACTAAAGTTCAGTTTGATGGTTTTTGGGAAAGTATGAAACTTTATCTGTAAAGTCATGCCCAGTTGGTCCTCAGTATGGACCTCAGTTTTTCACCTCACCCCCAGTTTTGGGTTATATGTAAAATCTGCCAAACTAGGAACCAAACATCAAAACTGGGGACTCTATTAAGTTATGTGATTCTTTGGGGTAGCCTTCAGTTATCACTCAATTTGAAATGATCACTTAATTGGCAATTTCAAATCACTCAATTCCAAATTGCCAATTGCCAATTTTTTATTTTTTATTTTTGAAAAATTGGCATTTTTTTTCAAAACATTAGCAAAATTAGTTGAATTTACATTAAATTTCCAATATTCCAAATATTTTCTTTAAAGAAACGAAAAGAATAATCCCCCGTCCCCCCCCCCAAAACAAAAGAACTTGTTGCCAAAAAAAAATTATTATTTGTGTGCCTTTTGCTGAAGTTATTATCATGAATTGTAACAAAAGCAAAAGAAATTTGTGAACAATCATGTCACTTGCCAAAAAGTTTCAAATCAATTTCTTGGATGTTGTATTTTTCATGTTTTCATTGAGAATATTTGAATCCTTGGGCAAATCCCTAAAACCGAATGAAATTGAAAATGATTTATTTACACGCTTTAGTACTTTTGTTCACTCATAACATTTACATTAACATTACACATAAGGTGACAATCAATGTTTTTTTTTTTCAACAAAATTTAGTATCACAATCTACTATCCTACTATTGAAGAAGGTAAATGTTAGGCCATGCTCTGAAAAGGGGACGGATTATCACATTAAAAAAGTTGGCATCCATTAGATTTTTGACATTAAATGATCCTATTTAGATGAAATGGGTCGAGTTTTTTTGTTGTGTTCACATTAGGTGGGTGGTGTGTGAGATTTTAGGGTTAGGTTTAGTATGGAGTTGTGGAGGGGTGTTGGTGGATTCTTCAAACTTATAGTAGTTATGTGTGTTTCTATGTTTTGTTGTTTGGTTGAGTTTGCATTTGTGCATTTGTGTGTTTATGTTTGTTGTGGGAGTTGTTGGTGTTGGTAGTGTTGGTTATGAAAATTGTGAAAAAAGTGATGGTTTGGAAGGTGATGATAGTGGTGATTTTGGAAGGAGAATGTCTGGTGTGAAGCATAGTGAAGTTTTTCAAATGCATTTTTTTAATTTTTTTTTATTTAATTCTTGTATGCTCTTTTTCCTCTTAACCATGATCACAAATTTTGAACTATTTTAATAATTAAGGACTTCCAAAAATCAAAATTCAAAACATGTGCATCCAAAGGATCAACACATGGTGTTATTTTTATAAGTATATTAAAACCTACAATAAATTTGAAAACATTTGGTGGATGTTTGAATAAAACGAAATATGTCGTTATTTTTAAATTTAGGGAAAAACATAGGACAAAACTATAAAAAAAACATTGAATAAGTAATTTCTAAATTTTTTTAAACATACAAAAAGACCTTTGAAATTTCATGAATTTGGATCAATTTTTCATAGTTGGAACTTAGCAAGTAATGGAAGGGCATTCTAAATTATTGTGTTCTTGTAATGTAATTCCAATGAAATAATAAGTAATTTCCATTCCATGTGTTGACTCTTTTATTTGTTAATGTATTTGTTATCTTTTCACTATTTTGTGTTCTTAATTCTTTAAATGTATTACATTGAAAATATCATTAAGTTAATTTGAGCATGGCTCAAAAGAAATCAATTGTTGACTTTAAATATAATATGTAACATGAAAAGAAGGTTTGGGACTTTTAAGTTGAGGTGTTAATCTCATGTGAAGTGCTTGAGATTTGAATATCATCTTTTCACAAGTCAATACCTATGCATTCCGTAGAAGGAACCTCCATGCTTTACATGCAAATTAACACTTTTGTATAAATCAGAAACTCAATTATAAACAACACAAGAGAAGTTACGTGTGTGTTGTTATTTATGATATGATAGGTGATATTAAAGCTAATATATTGTGACCTTGAATGAATGGATGGGAAATGGAACAAGTTGCATTCTTGGACATTTATGCAAACCAAAGAAAAGTGTGATTCTTATTCATAAGAAAATATAATATTTTCATCAAATTCAAAGTTGAGGATATTGTCATCAATAACGGTGTGGAATTTGGAAGTAATAAACATCATAACACCTTTTGACCTACCCAAGCTTGCCATCCAAGAAAGGGGAAAAAAAGTTTGTAAGACATTTCTTAAAGCACACCAAGATGTGATTGTGAATAAAGTAGTGCAAGAAATTACTAACAAGGTGACTAGAGAAATTGTAGACCAAGTAGCATGTGAAGATGTTACATTAGCCAAAGAGCGCAGGATTTCATGGGGAGAATGCCCAAGGCAAGGTGGAACTTAGATCGGCAAAGGAATTTATAGTCCTTTTTATGGACTTGGACACCACAAAGGCAATGGTGATAACAAATTGAGGAAAAAACCTTGGAAATGAAGGTGAATTCTATGGCACCTAATGAAATGTCCAAGGTGGCCAAGTAAAGGAATACCCACAATAAATAGGCCTTTAAGCCACTTAAAGTACCCAAGGTTTTGACTACCTAGCAAAGATAAGGAGGTTTATGTTCAGGTGGAAGTTTATTTCAAATTAAATCAAACCAAGGATGCCAAGGGTCGTGTCAAGTCATTTTGGTTTTTGTCTTCATCTCCCAACCAATCCACATTGATGTTAAAAATGGAGTTTGAACATCAAATTAAAAACAACATCACCTTTAACCCTCATGAGCGAATTGTGATTTTGTTTTTGTTGAAACAACTTTTGAAGTTGTAAACGTACGTTGAGACCAAGTGGTGACTCAACTAGTGGTTGGAAATTTCAAAGAATAAGGATCATCCCATCAATATATGTTTCAATGAAGGTGTAGGAAAAAAAAAGGAAGTTCAACATGAGGCAAGTGTAAAGGCTATGTTTTAGTCCAAGTTGCCTAAATCTTTAATTGAGGACTGAATGTCTAAGGATGTAGTGTGGCAATGGATTATGTAACTTGAAATGCATTATGACATGCAAATGTCATTAATAGTATGAATTGTTTGTGACTAGTGCAAACTTTCTTGCATGGCCATGCCATGGAATGGTGGGCAATGGAAAAGCAAAAGGCATTTATTGACTTGTGTTACACAAACTAAAAGAACTTCAAGTTTATGGTTAAAGAGAGATTTTTATTGAATAGCCTAACTCTAAAAAAAGGAATCCTCCTTTGATGGAATTGAAACAAAGCAAGTGTTGTGGATTGATGGCATAATATGTGGAATGGTTTAGTTGAACATTAAGTCTTGTTTTGATGAAAGAAAAATATGCCAAGAAAGTGGCATTTTTCCATGGGTTGCAACCTTAGATGTGCAACTTCATCTTTCAATGGGCAAAGGTTGTTAAGGGTAGAAATCTTCTAGCCTAACTAACTTAGTGGGCATCCTAGTAATTATTTAATTATTAGTGATAGATGTTATTTATGGTCTCCTAGTATATTGGGGGATGAAGTTATTTTGATTAATTTCATGTGGATGAAGGATTGGGTTTTGGTTCACTAATCAATTGGGGGATTTTTGGAGAATATTAGGATAAAGGCTTATTTTCTAGGGGAAGATGTGGACCATGCGTGGATTAGTGAAAAGGTGAACTTGGATGAGGGGGATCATTTTTTATGTAGCATGGTAAAGGAGGAGTAGGGGGAAATATGGAAATGTTGGGAACATTTGGTAGGAGAAAACCATGTTGTACTTCATAATACAAGAATATATGGAGAATGAAAGTTATGAACCTTGAATGTACTCCCATTTTTTAAATTTCCATCTTGACTTCTTGGATGTGTGAGTGTAAGTTCATCTTTCCATAAAATATTGTAGTTTTTTTTATTTTTTAGATTACCTTCTTAGTTTCATTTGAAATATCATTTTGGAGCTTCTAGAGCATGACAACGATTGCAACGAAAAGCAACTACAATTGCAATATAAGGTAATTGCTAAAAGGCAATGTGCATAATGATGAAGGCAATATGAAGGAATTGTTGTTATGTAATTCAAAAACATTTTGCTTGGGATTAGAAGGTATTACCTTCTAGTAATGTAACCTATTCAGGGATTTTTTTTTGGAAGTTTTTTTATTTAAAAGTAAAATTACCTTTTAACAATAACTTCTTTTTCCTTTTTTTGATGTTTTATTTTTTGTTTGGTTACCTTCCTTGGTAGCCGAATCCATAATTATGTAGAGGTGCCTCGAAATGAACTAATTTAATTTGTCAAATGTTTAAGAAATGAACCTTGCACTTAAAATTTTTTAATGAAAACCAAAATTGAACATGAAGGGAAGACTTTGAATAGCAAACCCAAGTGAAAACAAACATATATGCCTTCTATGTAGAATCATGTGGGGTCCAAATTCTTTAAAGTGTAACAAAATTTTGTCACATCATCATCTTTATTTGTCTTTTTTACCTAGTCTTTTTTTACCATGTAAAGACACATTTATGGATGATTATGATAGAATTTGAATTGTAGTGGTATAAAATATGGTCCTTATGAAATATTTGACAACTTTAGATTCATTGTTTTTTATGGGGATCAAAATATAGAATAAAAAAGGACTGCAACAAAGATTAGACCCTTTTCATCCTATGTGGTATACTTTAAAAGATTTTCACCCTATGTCCATATATGTCTTTGAAACCTAGGAATATTTGTTTTATATATTTGTAAACAACAACAAATGTAAATGCAATAATATGGTAGCTTGCAACAACTTGTTGTTGAATTTGCAAATATTGATGCCCACAAAACTTGTTCACAATTTTTTCTTAAACAAATATCAATTAATTTGAATTTGTACAACAAAATATGATTAAAAAAATAAAAATAAAAATGAACATTCTTGTTATAATGTTTTTGATACATTTTTTTTCATGTTATAATTTGATACACTTATTAATTTTAGGAAAAAAGCTAATTTATTTTGCAAGTCATACAACAACAATTGCATAATTAGTTATGTTTAACATATATAAAATAATAAAATTCGATAGATAATACAATTTAACATGTCCTAATAATTTAACATTGTTAACAAAACACAAAAAATCATTTGAATAATAATAAAAAATATTCATACTTGAACTCTCAATTTTTAGAACACAAAAAAAAGTTCTAATAAATTTGTGAAATTTTTTATTAACAAAATTTCAAACAAACAAATTTTGCCTTAACCTAATTAACTAAGTTAATAAAATTTGATTAGAACATATCAAACATTCAAAACATTTACAAAACTTATCAAATCTTATTGAAACAAATCCTATAATCAAAACATTATCAAACTTCACAAAAATTTGTTGAAATGAGTTTAAACAAAAAAACATTAGCATGACATGCAAAATTTTGTTCAAAACAATTCTACATCCAAAACATTAAATTGAAAACACATTTCAAAACTCAAATATAAAATTTAAAAAATATTAAAAAATTAAAAAACCATGTTTGCATGTATATAAATTGTTTCAAATGTTCAATTCCCAATGATTATAAAAGGTATTTACACATTATACTTAAAAAAAACTTAATATACATTTTTTTCAAATAAATAAATTTTAAAAAAAGTGATTAAAAAAAATCAATGCTTGTTCTTGTTAGTGGAAAATGAAAACAACAAAAAATGATAAAGTTGGCACCATGTATCTTTTACAAATAATGAATATGAATGTAAAATTAAACATTTGTTGAAAATAACATTTGTTGAAAATTCCTTCACCAAATAATACAAAATGTCAATTGCAAATAATAATCAAATTCAAAAACATTCAAAATAAAAGAATCTAACACACATATAAATTATCAAAAAATTAGAAAAAATACACATAACCTTCTTTATGATGAAATAATCACAAAAATATTTACATCCAAAATACATAGGCCTTTTTATTAATTTATACATTCATCATTCATAACACAACAAAACACAACAATTGTAATGATACTTGAACTATATTTATCCATTCCACTATTCAATATAAACAATAAACAATGCATATTGATGATGAACACCTAAATAAGCGCCCAAAAATGAATTATTTATTTTTACCTACATGTAAAATATCAATAATTAAAAATAATAAAATGAATAATATGTATACTATCATTTTTACATCAAGTCAACATTTTTTAAAATATTTTTTATATCACACAATACATAAAATTCAAAGTGTAACAATTTAAATGAAGATGAATAAAAAAATTCAAATATTAATTAAACTTGATAGGAATTTCAAAATTCCCACAAAAATAAAAAAGAAATGTAGAATTCAATATACATCATGAATAAAAAAATTGAACAAAAAAATTCACGAAATTCAATATCAACACCAATTAAAAAATTAAATTTTTTTTCACATACCTTTAACACATAATAAACAAACAATTGACCTTTAAAATGGTTTATATTAATGTTGGGCAGTTATGTTTTCATGAAAAACCTCTAATTTTAATTCTAAAAAATTAAAATGGATTTAGTTTTGAGTCCGATTTCACAAGAAAATGGAACCCCAAGTTCAATTTAGTCCGGTTCATAAAAAAATTAAAATCAAGTTTCAATTTTGGTTCTAGTTTTAGCTTTGGAAATCAAACCACATTTTGGTCATATGTAACTCAGTTTGATTAACTATTCGTTAACCCTTGGTTCCAAACCATTTTGCCCTCAATTTTTTTTCAAAATTTTAAATTTTAGTTCAAGATCAAATTTAGTTTTAAACTTGATTTCAACTTTGGTTCGAAAAATCAAACTTGGTTTTAATTTGATTTCAACTAATTGGAATCGAACCCAATGGTTTTAATTGGCCAAACCAGGTAACTACCAACATTAGTTTAAACATAAGATCATTTGCTTCCCTAACAAATCACAATGAAAGACATAAAAGAAACCACAAACAAAGTATTCCATAAAAACCAAATCAAAAACATCACAAATATGCAATTGACATACTACAACAACAATAGTTACAAATCAAAAGTAAATAACACAAATAGAAACACAAAATCATATACAACAAAAAAAAATTAATTAAAAAAATCAAAATGAAACCTATAAATGAAGATGCATACCAATAAAAATCAATGGTCCACAAACTCACACATATGATAACCTTATCACATTTGCCACATTCATATCAAACATTATCAAGTTATGACAATTTTATCAAATCTATAACATTAATATGATGAACTAAGGAAACCTATGATGCATTGAAATGATCAAATTGTTTAACAACTCAAAACTCATATTAAAAAATTCAAAACATTGCTTTCAAAATAATACTAACAAATAATTCTTTTTTCAACACTTAGTTATCAAGTGGGTAAGATGTAGTTGTGACACCTTGGTTGGTTTGCCTTGCTTTGTCATGTTGAAATCTCCAAACCATATCACTCACTATTTTGCTCTTGGTAACAATGGAAAACCTGCTATGAATAAATACATTAGGGCGATTTCTCAATGTTTAGACAATGTTGTGCAAAGTGGTCATTCCTGTGTGTGTTGCTGTTGAAGGTCCCCAAAACATGGCATATGACTGGCACTGTTGTTCAAAACCACTCCTCAGAAATATGCTGGAATTGCCTGCTTACAAATAAGATGTCCATGATGTACGAAGGTTTGTTAACATGAAAAAAGGTTTCAGCTGCAAGGGGTTTGAACCTCTTCAGAAAAACCATAACCATAAAGTATTGCAATCTTAAAAGACCATGCTGCTCATCATCTATGTCAATTCATAAAGCACCTTCTTTGCTTTGAAATCCCCTCCTTTACACCATTGTCATACAACATATACACATTTGCTTTGTAAATTACCAAGGTTACATTTTAAGTAGATGTGGGTCATCTAACTAACCATAGAGCAATGTCCACACCTACAAACCATTCAAAGAAACAATAAGCCATTTTCAGGACTCCTCAGAAAACATTATCAAAAACCTTCATCAGATCATCAACAAGAAGAAAATTGCAAAATCCATAAAAAGCTATATGACATAACATAATATATCTCTGTGACTCTGTCTGCTTTTTGTGTCCATCAATTCTGCTATCCTTCTCCAAATGTGTTCTCATGTTTTCTTTAAATACCCTTCTTGAGGATCAAAACATCAATTGCACATTTCCATCAACAAAATGTCTGCAGCGAAGTAGCATGAGTTTCTGCTGCTATTTTTTACATGATTCTTCCCCCTTTTCCAATAGATCCTAAATCCTAAATCCCTAGGGTTTCCTAAAACACAAATGAGACTTGGTTAAGAGTTGGAATAGCACTTGAAACTCACATGTTGACATGAAGCATGAAGGACAGAGAAAACAAAACTGGCAGCAAGAAGTAGAAAAATGAAGACTGCCTTCAATCACAATGAAAGCATGAAGGAGAGAAAGCATGATGGATGGCAGCAAGAAGAATGAAAAATGAAGACTAAGTTCAATCACAATGAAAGCACGAAGAAGGTGAGAAGAAAAAAGCATGGCCAGCAGCAACAAGGAGAAAGAAAAATAGAGAACTAATTTCCATCACAATGAAAGCATGAAGATGGCAAGAACATGACAGCGGCAACAAGAGAGAAGGAAAATGAAGCTTGGTATTATGAAGTGTGAGAAGAAACAAAATGGTTTGTGATCATAGGAAGCTACAAAACAGCTACTCTAAATCTGTGAAAATCTCATTTTTTCTCCAAAAAATCTCTACTTGAGGAGAAGAGTGAGATCTCATGAACCAAATATGCATCCCTGCCTAAAAACTCCATTAAAGAGGAAAAAAAAACTATGAGAAAATTGAGCTGGTAGAAGTCAAAGAGGACTTATGGCATTTGAAGTGCAGCAGAGATGCCAGTTGTGGGGATGGCATTCACCTTGGCTTCAAGAAGCGAGCTTGAGCTGCAAAGCAAATGTGGTCATCATCATGTAAACACAAGAATACTTTCTTTTTTTTTTTTTTGATTCAGTCCATGAATGCTGCTGCCATCATCATCATCATCATCATCATCATCATCTCTCTCTTGTATTCCTCCTCTTCCCCTCCAATGCTCTCTCTCTTCTCTCTCCAGTTGCAACAATCCCCTCAATTATCATCAATAATCCACATTCCTCCTGACAAAACAAACAACCAGTACAAAAACCTTATAATACTCTCTGCCTTCACTTTCCTCTTCCCCTCCACAATCAGAAACAAACAAGATCTTAATGTCTATGCTGCTATTGGAAAGAAATCTCCACAACACAGCATCTTCATGTCTATGCTAGTGCAAAGAAATCTCCACAACACAACATCTTCATGTCCATGCTCTTGCAAAGAAATCTCCACAACACAGCATTTCATTGCAGAGATGCATGCACTAGTGAGATGTTAATCATAAGAAGAAGCAGCAGCAGCAGCAGTAGCTTCGAAAATCTGATTGCAATTGCACACTTGTTGATTTCCTGACTACTTGGTGACTGCAAGGAAGCATACAAGAAGGGTGATCAGGTTGCACAGAAAAGGGGGAGGGTGAAGGTGCAAGATGAAGGAAAGTTTGTAGAAGTTTGTTTGTTTGTTTGTTTGTACCTACCTTGGAGCAACGTGTCAGCAGTGGCGTTGAGCTGCGGTACCATCCGAGCTGAAGCTACTGCACTGTGCAACGGCAACAACGACTGCACACACGCCAACTCTCCTGGAAATCTGCTCGCACAAAGATCAAGCGATTCAGTTTCCGGCACTCGAAGTTTCACCCATAGACATCTCTCTCTCTCTCGATCTCTCGATTCTTCTCTCTCGCCGTTGTCAAGGGAGTGAAAAAGATGAGGTAGGTACCTGCAGAAGACGGAAGCGGGGCGCCTGGTCTCGAAGAGAGATTTGAAAGAGCGGGAGGGAGATGAGACAGAGGATGTGAGGCGAGAAGAATTGCTGGCAACTACTGCGCGTTGTGCTGCTGTTGTTGCTGCAGTGTCAGGGACACCGCTGTTTCTACAAATCTTGAACACCTGCTTGGTGGTAGAGGACCAAGACTTCGCCATTCTTGCTGCCATGATTATTGCGTTCTCTCCTTCTCATGCTCCCCCAACAAATCCCTTCCTACGACAGAAGTGTATCGCCAATCTCTCTTCGTGCTGCTTCTCCTCTCTTTCACAGACCTTCGGGACAGCGTCTCACTTTAGGGTTAGGGCTTAGGGTTTAAAGAGCGCCATCCTTCCACAGCTTGTGGTTTCGCTCATCGCGGCTGTTGTACGAGTTTTTCGTCGTTTGCTCTCTTCTCTCGCGTGCCTCGGATGGCTTTCAAACTTACTGCAATCCCTCTCTCCCCTCTCTTGTGTGACTCTTGTAGCTGTTGTAGGTAGTGCGCGCGCTCTCTGTGTCTCTCTCCGTGTCTCGCTGTTTGACAGCGATGGGAAAACAGACTACGAAGGGTGCGGCCGTGAAGGGGAAGCCGAAGCATTCTTTGGATGAAGGGAGGCGAGATGGCAAAAATGGGACGCGCACAGCAGCCACAGTGCGGCGTCTTAAGATGTACAAGTCTCGACCGATTCGGAACAGCAAGGGACACATGCTTTACAACCAGTATCAATCTAAGGCGCTTCCATCGACTCGCATTCAACCTGATCGTCGCTGGTTCGGTACGTTTCTCTTCTTCTTGATCGGCACCAGGCGAAGAAGATCGGCAAACTGACTTGTTCTTGTTCTTGTCCTTCTTATTGAAATTCAATTCGGCTTCGTGGTGGTTTTGTACAGGGAATACAAGAGTTGTAGGCCAGAAGGAGCTAGAAAATTTCCGTGAAGAGATGCGTGCAAGAGTGTCAGATGCATACACTGTTATACTCAAGGACAAGACATTGCCTCTTGCTCTGCTCAATGATCGTCAGAAGGTAAATAAGACCTGATCCAATCCCTTCCTTCTTCAGTTCCAGAAAAAAAATTATATTTTGTGTAGTAGAATTGCATCTGGACGATTCAGCAACACTCAAAAGACTGCAACAAAAGATTGCTGTGCAAAACCCACTTCAGAATAGATGCTGCTGTGTCGCATTGTTTGCAGCATGTGCCACCTTTGCAACTTCCCAGCTTTTTCCTTCTCTCTTAATTACAGCTGTGTCAGGTGCTCTAGATGTTGCAGACAAAACTCAAGGAGAAGTAGTTTTTGCAGTTTGGAATGTGGTGTGGAATTTGCATCTTGGAGTTGGATGCGAAAGGCTTTCCTGCTCTTTAGGGTTTGTAGGCGTGCTTCTGTGTCTTGCTGGGATGTTGTAAATAGCTAGGGTCCTGAAAGTTGATGGCTATGGTTTTTTTTTTCATTTGCAGCAAAAAAAGATGCACCTTTTGGACACAGAGACTTTTGAGGATGCTTTTGGACCAAAGAAGAAGAGACGTCGGCCAAAGCTTGCTGTTGATGACTTTCATGGTCTTGTTCAAAAAGTTGATGAAACTCGAGGTTTGTAGAAGAAAGAATGGGAGGGATGGTGGTGTTGCAGAATTTATTTTTTGCAGTTGTGAAATGAACCCATTGCTTCGGTTTACATCTTTGAACTTCTGGTACTTGTTTTGCTAAGTCTTGGGTCGCTGAAGTAGGATGCTTGTCTGAACAGAGAACTATGAGGAGAGTCATGAGATGGAGTCTGCAGTTGGAAGTGGGGAAAAGGATGACGGTCTGAGGGACCAGGCCCGGCACACCATGTTTGACAAGGGCCAGAGCAAACGCATCTGGGGGGAGCTGTACAAAGTTGTTGATTCCTCTGATGTTGTAATCCAGGTACCTCTTTCTAGTCTCTGTTTCCATGCACGTCCTAAATTCATAGTTTTTCTGCAGACCTGTAGTTCATTAAGTAAGGGTCATTGCCACCAAAATCCTGCACTGTAAAGGATAATCATGTGAAGTGTAAGCTGCTGTGATCTTTTTATGAACTGAGATCTAGTTTTTATCCTTTTTCTGGTTCTGATGCTGTGGAACTCTGGACAGGTGTTAGATGCTAGAGATCCACAGGGTACAAGGTGCCTCCATCTGGAGAAACATTTGCGAGACAACTGCAAACACAAGCACCTTATTCTTTTGTTGAACAAGGTTGGGCTGGTTCCAGAACTGGAAACAACTGGCCTTTTGGCTTGAAGAATCCCTTGTTAATCCTGCAGCATAAACAGCAATCTCCAAGCATAACTGTGTGATAATTTCTGGTCAAACTTTTTGTCTGGGTGAATGTTGTTGTATGGTGCTTTTTGATCTGGTGAGAATTCTTGGAAGTAGAGATCAGCCTGAATGTTCTTATGCTTTCTTGTGATGCAGTGTGATTTGGTGCCCTCATGGGTGACAAGGGGTTGGTTGCATGTTCTATCACGAGAGTTTCCCACTTTGGCATTTCATGCTAGTGTGACTAACCCATATGGGAAGGTTAGTCCTTTCCTTTATCACCTAGATTGTCCTTCCTCTACTTTTGCATCTGGCTTCCTTCCCACTTTCTTTTGCCCTCAATGTCCTACAGCAGCTTTTGTACAAATAGAGCAGCTCTTGCTGCTTTGTGAAGTTACTTGTTTTGGGTTGTAGTTGATGTTGGGACTTGGTTGAAACTTGGTGGATTTGCTGGTATTGTGAGTGGAAGGAGAGCTGAATGGTTGCTATGTTTTTCTGAATGTAATGTGAAGGGCTCACTTCTGTCTCTGTTAAGGCAACTTGCCCGCTTGAAGAGTGACAAGCAAGCCATCTCAGTTGGGTTTGTTGGATATCCAAATGTTGGGAAATCGTCAGTTATCAACACTCTACGAACTAAGATGGTTTGCCCTGCATCTATTGTGTCTGTCCTCCATACCCTTTGAAGTCCAAGATTGTATCAGATGCATTTAGCAACTGTCTTGCAAAAGTTGAGCATTTACAACAGCTTTTGTTTTGTAAAGATGTTATTGAGTTGGTATTGTTTCAATACAAGTTGACTCACTCCTGTTGCATGCACAAGGCACTTTGGAAGGGTTAGGATCTGTATCTTGTTGTGGTGACATACATAAAATGTGGAGTGTTGCCCCTTGGCAGGTGTGTAAGGTGGCCCCTATACCAGGTGAGACAAAGGTCTGGCAGTATATCACTCTTACAAAGCGCATCTTCTTGATTGACTGCCCAGGTGTGGTCTATCACAGTCAAGACAGTGAGACTGACATCGTATTGAAGGGTGTGGTAAGTCTACTCCTAGCAATAATCTTTCAATTTCTAAGTTAAGCTTTGACCAATTTATTTTCATCAACAGGAAATGCAAGCTTAAATTGGTATTTTTTGGGTTTGCTGAGTCTACCTTCAAGCTTCCATGAATTTTAGTCTGTTACTAACAACAACTTGCATCACTACAATGTGCCATCTATTTCAACAACAGTGTTCCACCCCACCTCTTTCTTAATATTTCTGATCAGTAGTATACAGAAGCTATTGGGTTTCTTGGTTGCGTTAGAACAAAGAAACTATCTAGCTGATGTATTTCTTGGTTGCATGAGACCAAAGAAACTCTCTGTGGATTTGCAATGAGAGATATGTGACTGTTCTGAAGCCAGAGAATTGAAAGTTAAGCTATTGCAGAAGGTTTATGTGTAGGCATACACTTACTTCTGAGTTTGTCTATCTTCTTTGCACTCTTTATAGGTGGTGAGATTTGCTTCCTGTAGTGTCATATTGTGGGAGAACCTCATTTGCACTTGTTTGAAAACTTGGCCAGGTTCGGATAGGCAACTTGGAGGATGCCACAGAGCATATTGGTGAAGTTCTGAAGCGAGTAAAGAAGGATTATCTCAAGCGAGCTTACCGCATTCATGACTGGTAAGGAACTGTGGAGTGCTCATTATCATTGCCAAGTGACTCAACTTTCAATTGAGCACATAGGTTCTGTGTGTAAGTCCACTGTAGTATCATCTGAACGACTGTCGCTGACTAATTGTTTCATGGCTACAACTAGGCTTCATCTGGACATGTCTTGTAGACATTAGTCTGACATCTATGTAGATCTCCCATACACATTTTGATGATTGTTGTGGACACTGGGGTTATGGGCTGATTTATATTTTTGAAGAGTGTTGTGTTTGTGCATGACCAAGAGAAACACATTGACCACATCCTTTATATACTGATGAGAATAGTTGTGAGTTTCAGGGAGGATGACAATGATTTCTTGACACAGCTTTGCAGGCAATCAGGAAAACTACTAAAGGTACACTGCATTTTTCTGATATCCTTAGTAAGTACTATGTGCATCACCTTCAGATTCATGTGCTGGTTGATATGGTGAATGTGTCCTTGCCTGATTTGGAGGTTCTCTTGTAGTCCTTACCTTGATATTGACTAATATGATGTTCTGGTGGAGTTTCATTTTAGGGTGGGGAGCCAGACTTGAAGACAGGAGCAAAAATGGTTCTACAGGACTGGGTCAGAGGCCGCATCCCCTTCTTTACGCCTCCCCCTCAGACAGATGATGCAAAGAAAGAGGAGGTGAAAGCTGCAACTGCAGCAACACCTGGACCAAAACCTAGTGCAGACACTACACCAGAAACTGATGAGCAAAAAGCTGCAGCTGTAACAGCAGCTGCTATGGCAGCGGTGATTGCAAAGCAGAAAGTCAGGAAAGTGCCCATGAAGGAAAACTTCTTTGATGTAGATGATGCACGTCCAGAAGGTGTGGTGTCAACAGATACAGACGGAGAAGATGAAGAGATGGCTAGTGATGATGAGAATGATGAAGAGGATGATGAAGAAGTCTTGGGTGAAAGCAGTGCTGGTAAGCATGACTTGCTCCTAGTCTTGTCTCTCCTTAATGTTCCAAGGTCAGTCAAGGATACTTTAGGCAGCCTGAAAATACCAGATGCAGTGTGTGAATTGGAATAGGGGCATTAAAGTGTCCCAGTTCTGGTTGCAGTTAAGTGGCATTTGGAAACAAGGTATTGGTAGGGTTCAGCTGATGTAATGGAGTTTGAGCATTTGCAGCTGAATTTTGCACAGTGTGTATACTTTCTTATGACTAAGGATCTTTCTTCAGATGTTTTGTAAATTGCAGATTTTTGGTTTTATTTCTATTAGAGGATCTTTGTAGCTCATGAATTGTGCTGTGTCTTGCAGCCAAGGGAACAGCACAAGGGAATGAAGATTCGAATGCTGGTGCAGTTCTGGATACTGGAGAAGACGCTGAAAATGTGACTGATGATGAGGCTGTCACATGGGAAGATGTTGTGAAGAGTGTGCAGATGGAGATGGGGGTTGATGTTGGAGCGCTTCCTCACAGTAAGGAGGTGCGAGGTTCCAGCAAGGAAACTGCTAAGCAATCAGTAGACACTAGACAAAGGAAGAGGAAACAGGAGAAGCAGTCAGTAGCACAGTTAGAGAACAAGAGTCCAAAGAGTGACAGGATCCTGAAACGAAGAAGAAAGAGGTAGCAGTATTGTGTTCCATTAGCAAATAATAGTTCCACCAGAGACTGTTTCATGTAACATCGGTTTACCAAATGAGAGGGTGGCATGGTGTATTAACTTTGCTTTTTGCTCACCACTTTTTTGAGCAAAATCCCTAAACTTTCAAAATCTGAAAGAAACTCTGAAGGATAGCAACTCAATTGTCCAACATTCCTGATCTGCTTGCAAACCTTGAGGTTCCTCCTGAATACATGTCATTATGCTTTGTGACAATGTCAGATGTCATCTGATATGCTTCTTACTTTTCTCAATAGATCATGAACTGAAAGTTCCCCATCTTCCCTTCCTCTTTTGTTGTTTGAATGGCTTTTGGTTTTTTTATGGTTTTATCTTCCCTGTTCTTGGTTTCCTTGGTCATCTCCTTCTCTTGTAGATTGTTTACCTTGCCAGGATCATGGCTGAGTCTTCCCATAGTGCATGAAGTGAAGTTTGGCGGTTCAATTGTGACTTCACCCAATAACAATAACTTGTCAATTGCCCATGCTTCTTTACTCTTTCATGGTTCTTGGAAAGCTGGATCAAGACTGAGTGTGCCAATGATTTGTGGAGCCTGCTGACAGATACCAAGCCTGAGGAAGTTGCAGTTATATGCACCTGCATAAACTGTAAATCTCACAAGTGTGATGCCTGCTGATCTGATCAAGGTGGAGGGGCTTGCCATCAATATTGTTCCCATTTATGCTGTGAATTTCAGGTGCAATCACAAACCCTGGGCTCTTGTTGGGAATTGTCTTATGTGGAGTGCTTCAGCTGTGGGTCTATTCAAATGTGAGGAACAGAGGAATTTTGATACAGTTTGGAGTTCCATTTTTGATTCTAGCCTTTTGACCATGATCTGGCTTGCCAATAGCATCATTTGATTGAGTACTTGCAGGTGTACACCTGTGACCATGGCCTCTCTCACTGACACATTTACCGAGTACATGTAGGCATGTGCAATTGATGACCATGGCCTCTCCTGGCTACATGTTTACTGAGGACTTTCATGTCTTCTGAGCATCACCACTTCAACAGCTCGAGATGTATGTAGATTCTTATGACTATAGCACACTCCAGGTATGGAACCAACATATTTTCTGGACATGGAAGGTTTTTTGAGTGGGTGGTTGTAAAAAAATCATTCTCTTATGGAGGTTAATGCTTACAATTTAGAGTGAAGTTATTTAGCACTCTCTGGAGTCTGATGTATTGTGGGTGGGTGGTGGGCATTGTAGGGGACTAATGCATTGGTGATGCAAGGTACTTTCAGTCTTAGTCCACATGGCTTAGTTTTTCTTTCATGGATGTTTCTATAGGTTCGTGTGAATCAAGCTACAAACTTCACTCCTGCTAGTTAGACTTAGGGTTTAAGGCTCATGTGTTGGTTCTGCCCCGAACTAGTCTAGTGTAACATATGTAAGTGTATGAGAGTTTTATTATGAGTAATAATACCTGATAAAAATTAATAAGATTAAGGCATAAAATTAAATAAATTATATATATATATATATTTGGGGTCAATTTTAGCATTGATGGTTTTCGTACATTAAAGAAGGCTGGATAGGTATTAATTTATGTTTTTTAGCACCCCCTAGTTTTGTCAAATAATAGTTAGTAGGCTAGTAGTAGTTTTTCTATATGAATTTGTATTGTGTGCTTTAACTCTTTTTGGCTAGCTCCAGTAATACAAGCTTCAAGATCTGTGGATGGTATTTGGTCATTACGATAGGGTCACCTATGAGTAAAAATTGCACTGAATTTAAAAAAATGAGGAACATAATAGAAAATTATGGCTACCCACAAATTACAATGCAAATTTATTTTTTTCATTTCAAGGCTATGGAGAGGGGCATTTGAAGAATTTTTAATTTAGGGGGTTTATTGTTTATTCCTTCTCTTGTTTGCACCAGGTTGGTTGGTTTTTTTTTTTCTTTTTTTTCCAATTTTGTGAGGTTGCTGGACCAGTGATCCTCCAACAAGAGGGCTTAGCCAAATTTGGCTAGAGATCAGACAGAAAAGTAGAAAATTTTCAAACCCCACTATATATTGGCAACATACAAGAACCTATCATCTAAATGTGGCAAGTTCAACCTTTTTCATTTTTTTTTACCCCCCTTTGAAAGTGGTGACTTATAGCCTTTTTATTAAAAATATCCTTTCGACTGCTCAGTGCCCCTGCCTTTTTTTTTTGTTACCAAGTGGTGAAAGTTCTTCACAAAAAAATCCCTAATATGCACACATGCTTATTGATATTATCCCAATGTTTTGCCAATTGTTCTTCATAATGTTCCTGTAGTTCTCATGTGTTCCTTAAGTTTATCTCATATGTTTCTTCTGGTATTCCCAATAGCTTCATATTTTATGCCATTTTTTTGCCCAAAGTCTTACTCTTTTAACTTACATAGGTAGGTGGTCAAATATCAACAAATTGGGCACTAGTGATTATCATAAACTTGAATCATGCCTTAATCTTTACTTCAACTGTAATATGTTTTTAAAAAAAAGATTATCTATCATTCAAATAAGAACTTGCTTTGAAAACATAAAATTATACTTGTCTGTAGATCTACATAAACCCCAATAGAAGTTATGTTACACACAATATGCAAAGAAACATAAGAAGTTCACTTGAGTTATCACACATACATTCTCTTTTGTGTGTTTCACATGGGACCATCATACATTATGATCAAGTGTTCAAATATATGATCAATCCTTCAACAAAGACATCACCGAGATATCATCGCTAATCAATACAAGGGGTGTGTCATGTCACGCTATGGCCTTGCCATTTGCATTCAAAAGTATCTGAAGGCAAAAGAAGAATTATGAAAACTCAAATATTTGACCATGCAAAAATATAATCTTCAAAAATTCTCTAGAAGAAACCAAAATTCTTCAAGATATTAATATAACTCTATAACTAATCTCAAGTTTCAACACAAGCCAAAATATCATTTTTCAAAAATCCTCATACAAAAATAGACCTATTACCTAGGGATCAAAGTCCGTTAAGCTACTATGTACTCTTTATTGAATCTAAACACAATATCCTTGCCTTGGTAGGCAAGGCCAACGAGAACCATCAAAAGCAATGTACCACTAGATCATACAATCCCAAACTAGTTTCTCCCATCTCATTCATGCACATGCTTAGTTATCCAAACCTTGTTCCAATTCATTAACTTGAATCAACAATTGAGTCTTGTTTCTAGAACCAGATGGGACTGGAATTGGATTGGAACCACCCTCGGTTATGGCATTGCATGTAACTGGAACCAAACCCGAGGTCTAGTTTCAAACTCATTTTAGAATTGAAACCAAATCAAGATTTAAAAAAAAAGTTGGTTCTTATTTTAAGGTTTAAGGATTTTTTTTGCAATTTTGCAGAAACTCAAGCTTCTTTTTCATCTGGTGAGAAATCTTTTAAGTTTTTAAATACTTTCTTTTGTGCTTCTTGTTTCTTCAAGTTTTCAAATTTTTTTTTTTCTTTGGGGTCAGTTCCCAAATTGAAATGCTTCAAATTTTGTTCCAAAATTTCATGCTGGAAAAAAAAAACAAGGCACAATTGAAAATTTTAAATATTCTTTACGTTGTCCATTTTGATATTTTGAATGTTGAAAAACGGGATCAAAGGCTATTTTAACCAAGAACCAAAATCAATCTAACTTGGCCCAAAAAAAAAATTGAAACCAAAACTGCTCCCCTAATTAAAAAATTCAAAACTGAAAGGGGGTCCCATATTTAAAATAAAAAGAAACCGAAGAAAGACCGGGACCGATCCCTTCAAAAATGTTAAGAACTGAAACCGAGGGGTCTCTGTAGAACGAAGAAACTGGTCAATACGGGTAGTTACCGAGTAGGAATTACCGGCCCGAATTCACTACATTCCTGAGTGAATTAGGGGTCGGAAGTACAAACTAGGATATGATAAATGACGAAGCTGAGACGAAAGCCCAAGAGAGGGGGCCACGGTGAACCAACATCCACCAGCACATCATCCACTGGATGCCTCTTATTACTCGGTTGTGGATGAACCTTAACTGAGATAATATTTGGTTCCACCTTGGTAACCAATCTTATATATAATTACAACAGTGGTGTCTGTCTGTGCGTCCGAAGACGGTTCCGCGTTTTAATTGACTGGCGGAACCAGCCCGGACAGTCGGATTCCGAGACCGGAAACCGGCCCGGACAGTCGGATTCTGCAAACTAAAAATCCCCCAC
>Ga0209611_10006096_pt1 | contig 19916 bp, 16 predicted proteins | sample S1TSphgellanicum_3_FD_187693 | JGI IMG/M metagenome (GOLD analysis project Ga0209611, IMG submission 187693) | Host-associated microbial communities from peat moss isolated from Minnesota, USA - S1T2_Fc - Sphagnum magellanicum MG (SPAdes) (version 2) | ecosystem: Host-associated > Plants > Peat...
GGCTGCGATTCGTTGTTCGCGGCTGGCTCGTGCCGCGGCAGAAAAGGCATCAGCACCGCGAAAATCGCGAACACGATGGCGAGGTTGCGCAGAATCGCGCGGTAGCGCCGCTCCATCTCCTCGGACGGCGACCACGGCAGGTCGTAGCGCCGGTAGAACGGCCCGAAGCCCGTGGCAACACGCTGCGCTGGGGTCGCCTCCGCCATTACGTGGCCGCCCTCTCGCGTTCGACGACGGCGAAGGACACCTTGCCGAATTGCGCTTCGCTGCAGGTCAACATGATCTTCTTCAAGACGCTGTACGGGGTGCTCTTGTCGCCCATGATGGTGACCTCGCGCTGCGAGACGTCGGTCTCAGCGCCGGCCGGGCTGGGGGCGCTTTGCGCCAGCAGAGCGGCCTTGAGCGGTGCGAAGAACGGCCCCTGATCGGCGACGATGTCGCTGACCGAACCGACCAGCTGGCCGGCGACGTACACGGAATCCGTGGTGATCATGACCACCACCGCGGTGCTCGGTTTGCGGTCGGACAGGGATTGCGGAATGGCGATGTTCCGGGTGTTGGGCAGAATGTCCACCTCCGCGGTGTGCGCCAGCAGGAACACCACCAGGATGGTCATCATGTCGATGAACGGAATCAACGCGAAATGATTCGCGCCATGGCGGCGCTGACGGTGGCGCTTGATCCGGTAGGAGATCATAGGGGCGGCGCGTCCGCGATGGCGATGTCGGGGAACAGCTCGGCCTTCGAGAACGGCGCGACCGGGAGTTGATACACCCGCACGGTGTCCATCACCTGCACCAACGTGTCGTAGGCCACGGCCGGGCCCGGCAGTATGGTCGCGTCCGTCATCTCCGGGAACTGCGACTTGACGCGGCGCATGAACTCCGACAGCCCGTCGTAATCGTAGCCCGTCGGCGTATTCGCCAGCGTTTTCAAAGGACCGGAGTTGCGGTCGTTGATCACCAGATCGTCGGGTCGGATGATGACCTCGAGCTTCAGCCCCTTCGGCAGGTCGGTGGGAGCGCTGCTGCTGGCCGGCAGATTCAGCTGCAGGATATTGGTCTTGGAGAACACGGCGGTGAAGATCAGAAAGAACACCAGAATCACCATCATGTCGATCATCGGCACGATGTTGAGGTCGTCGCGCCCGTGGTGATAGCGGGCGTGATTACGGCGGACCAGTCGCGCAGACTTTGACTTCATGCTTGGAGCACCGGATCCGTCGTCTTCAGATGGTTCCGCGAGCGGCAGCCGGAGCGGGCGCGCGCGGCGCCGCCGCACCGGGCGGCGCAATCACCGTGTCGCGCTCGGTCTGGCGTTCGGTGATGGAGTTCAGGAACTTGACCGATGCGATCTCCAGGCTGTCGATCAACGAGGTGGTCTTCGACTCGAGGAACATGTGCGAGGTGAGCAGCGTGATCGCAACCGCCAGACCCGACGCGGTGTTGTTCATCGCCACCGAAATCGCGGCGGCGAGCAGACTGGCCTTCTCGGCGGGATTGGCCGTGGCGACTGCGCTGAACGCGCCGATCAAGCCGGTGATGGTGCCGAGCAACCCGATCAACAGGCCCACGTTCGCCAGCGAGGCGAGGTAGTGGGTGCGCTTCTCGATGCGCGGAATGACCTCGAGCAGGCTCTCGTCCATGGCCTTTTCGATGTCGTCGCGGCGGCGCGCGCTCGCGACCCGCGCAACGCCGTAATTGAGAATCGTGGCGATCGACGCCTTGGAGTTTTGCGTGAGCGCGACCACCTGCTTGAAGTTGCCGGCGCTCAAGGCGGGCACCAGCGCCTCCCAGAGCGAGCGATTGCGCAAGGTCTCCCGGGTCAGGTACACGTATCGCTCGATGGCGATCGATAGGCCGACCACGAATATCAAGGCCAGCGGGTACAGGAACACCCCGCCATCCTTGAAGAAGTTAACGACCGAATTCGTGAAATTCATCTGCGCGCTCCTAGAAATATCAATCGATCCGCTGCCACTGGAGATTCAATCAGATTCCGTAAAATCGGCTACGACTCACTTCTCACCCTGCTGTGCCGGGCTTTGCGATGCAGCATCCGGCGCCGGGCCGGATTGCAGGGCGTGGTAGTACACCACCTCGCGTTTGAAGACATCGCGGTCCACCGGCGCAAGAATTTCATCGACCAGGCTATTCATCGGTTTTCCGCTGAGATCGCCGATATCCGAACGCTTCCAAGGCACGATATACATGACTTTCGGCTGCTCGCGGTCGCCCGTGACGGTGGCCGTGCCCAAATTGAGACGATCGACCTTGGTGGCGCCGGGTTTTCCCGAGGTGGCCGCTGCGGGCTCAGCCGTTGATGCCCCGGACCCTGCTGCGGGCCCGGATGCCGCTGCAGGCCCGGATGCAGGCCGGCCGGCCTGCCCATGCCCGGCGGCCGCCGGCGGCGGCGGCGCTGCCGTGGCCGGGCTCGGGGAGGCATCGAGGGGTATGGGATCGCCCGCCTCGGATTGCGCAGTCGCCTTTTCCGTCGGCGCAGGCACGGGCTTAGGCGGTGGTGCCTGCTGCTGTGCGGCCGCCGCGCCCGACACGGCACAGTACAGCGCCACCCATCCGGCTTTTCTCAGGCTCATGCAGGCTCCTTTTTGGACGCGGGCGGCGGTGCGCCGACGCGCTTGCGTAGTTCGATCACCCAGCCGGCGACCTGTTTGTTCTCGCCGGCGATCTCAATGTAGCGTTCGTATTGATCGAGCGCCTTTTGCGGCTGTCCGAGGTACAGATCATAGAGCACCCCCAGATTCAAATGCGCGGGAGCATAGCTCGGTTCTGCGGCTATCGTACGCTGATAGGCTGATTCCGCTTCCGAGAATTTACCGAGTCGGCGCTCGACGATGCCGAGTTCATTGCCTGCGACGGCATTATTGGGACTGTGCTCGAGCGCTGCCTTGAAGGCGCTCTCCGCCTCCAACAGGCGCGAATCGCGCAGATACAGCAGCCCCAGGTTGAGCTGCGGTCCCGGCAGTTGCGGATAGCCCGCGACCAGCCGCTGGAACTCGACCTCGGCCTCGGCATTGCGGCCCGCCTTCATGAGCTGCAGCGCCTGCGCATACTGCTGGGTCGCCTGCTCCGGGATCGGTGCGGGCTCAGGGAGCGGAGCCGCGGCCGGCGCGGCGCCGGCGGGCCCCGGAGTGGCGCCGCGGCCCGCGCCGGGCGCAGCGGCGGCGCCGGGCGCGCCGCCCGCGCTTGGCGCCGGGGCAGTCGCGCTCGACGACAGCACCAGCGTGCTCTGACACGCGAGCAGCGCGACTGCGCTCACGCTAACGAATCGATTCGACCAGCTGCTCACCGATCTCCGCCTTGCCGTAACGGCCTGGGTTGAGTTGCGCCAACGCGGCAAAGCTCTTCTGTACCCACTCATCGTAGGTACCATCCTTGGCCCGCGCGGCGTTGACCTCGTGCAATTTGATGGACTTCTCCTCGAAGGGGAAGGCTTGTTCCTCCAGCAATACGTCGTACTGTTCCACCTCGGCCTTGGAGAGATTCTTGGGCCGATCCGAACTCATCAAGTCCTTGGCCAGTTGACGGTACAACTCGGCGCTCTGGAAAGTCGCCGCCGTGGTCACCTCGGCCACCTGATAATCGGCCGCCTGGCCGTAGGCGGTGAGCGCCTCCTCCATCGCCTTGCGCTTCTCGGCCAGCGACTTTTTGAGCGGCGCCACGAGCTTGATGCGGACGAAGGCTTCGCGCAAAGGCTCGGCCAGCGTCAGGGTGGCTTGCGCCGCAAGCGCCCGGCTGCGATCGGTGCGCGCGGCTCCCGCGGCACGGTCGGCGGCGACGATGTCCCGCAGCCAGTAATCGTGTGCCGTGCTGTCGCCGGCCTTGGCCGCCATCAAGGACAGCTTGTTGCGCGCCTCCATCGCAGGATTCAACGGCTGCGGGAAATGCTTGACGAACGCCTCGAGCATCGCGCGCGACTTCGCCGGGTTTCCCGACTGCTGGTACAGATCCGCCGCCTGCAGCGTCGCCTCGCGCTGCACGTCGGGCGCTTCGTCGGGGTTTTGTGCGATCCGTTCGAACTCCGCGGCCGCCTGGCCCGGGTGATTCGATTCGCTGTAGGCGACCGCGAGATTGCGGGTCACATCCGCCTGCAGCGGACTTTGCGGAAAGTTGCGGCGAAACCCCTCCAGCACCACCACCGCCCGATCCCATTGCTTGCTCTTGATGAGCAGAGCCGCCGCGTCGAAATCCGCATTGGCACGCACCTTGGACGTGGGCGCCAAGGAGGCGACGCGCAGGAAGTCGTCGACGGCCGCGGCCTCGTCGCCGGATTTGCTCTTCTGCTCGCCCTGCTTGTAGATCGAGGCGGCGAGCCGCTCGACGATCACCGGCCGCTCCGGGTCGTTGGCGGGCATCAACGTCTGCGCGTGGCTGTAGGCCGTCTCCGCCCGGTCGTACACGCCCTGATCGAAATTCGAATTGCCGATCACCGTCCACGCCACGCGCTGCTGGACCGTGTCTACGGCTGGCTGGCGCGCCAGCAATGCATTGGCCGCCGCAATCGCCCGCGGATAGTCCTTGGACTGGTACAGGTCGGTCGCGGCGCGGGTCAATACCTGTGCGCTCTCCGGGTGCCCGGGAAAGGTCTGCGCGAACTTCAGCGAACTCTCGACGCTGCGGCTGTGAACCGCCGCCTTCGCCTCGCCGCTCTGTCCCTCCTCCTCCTTGCCGTACGCGACGATGGCGGCATAGCCCGCCGCCGCGGCCTTGTCGTGCGCGCCATACTGATAGGCGGTGTTCTCGTATTCCTTGGCCGCGTCCAGATATTGCCGGCTCTCGAACAGCGTGTCGGCGAGCAGGAAGTTCGTGACCGAGGAGTCGGGATCGTCCGGGAAGGAGGTCAGATAGGTGCGGTACCACTTCGCCGCCTCTTGATAGTCGGCGACGTTATGGGTGCGCTGCGCCTCCGCGTGATAGTGCTGCGCCACGTCCTTGAGATTGCTCTTGAGCTCCGCCACCACTTTGGGCTCGTTCTGCGGTTTGCGCCCCTGCCAGTAGGCCGTGCCGAAACTATAGTTCTCCACGAACTCCTTCTTGCCCTGCAATACCAGCTGCGGGAAGCCTCCTTTCTGGTAGGCCTCGATCGCCTGCATCTCGAGCAGCGGAGCCTTCTCGTTGTTGCGGTCCTGCGAAACGAATGCGCGATAGCTGTCGGCCGCATCCGTGTAGCGTTCCTTCTCCATGTACAGATCGCCCAGGCGCGCATACAGCAGGTACGAGTAAGGCCGCAGCTTGCGGCGGCGCACGAACTCATCGATGGATTTCGGACCTTCGAGATAGGAGAACGTGATGCTCATGACGCGGAAGGTGTCCTCGACCAGCTCGCGATTCGGGCGGCTCAGCGTCTCGAGCTCGAGCAGCGCCGAGGGGTCGCTCTTCGACACCAGCACCGAGTCGAGCACGGCCGCGAACGATTCCAGGCTGCGCTCGTTTTCACCCTGCTTGAACAACGACCAACCGTGCTTGTAGAGACTCTGATTGTAGAACCCGGACGCCGGACCGATCTTGATGACAGCCTGATACGCGCTCTCCGCCTTGGGGTAGGCCTTGTCCGAGAACAGCAATTCGCCGCGGCGGAACTGCACCTCATCGATGTAGCGGCTGCCGGGATATGCCGCGACCAGCTGATCCAAAGTCGCCAGCGCCTTGTCGGGCTGCGCGTTGAGTTCGTAGGCGCGCGCCAGTTGATACAGCACGGCGTCGTTGCGCTCGTACTTGGGGTAGGTTTTCAGCAGCGCGGAATACAAGTGAATCGCTTCCGTGGCGCGCAATCCCTCGTTGGTGACGAGTTCGCGCTCGATGCGCTCGGATTCGGAGCTCTCCAGATTCAGGTCGCCGAGGCGGCGCAAGGCCTCCGCCCGCAGCGCCGCATCGCCGGCGTTGAGATCCAGAAAGCGCCGGTAGCTGTCCATGGTCTTGTTCGAATCGACGTTGCGCGGCGGGTCCGTATTCACGTCGACCTGCTGCGAATCCAGATCCTTGATGGTCGCCGGAGGCTTCTCGGCGGCGGCGCCAGGCGCAGCCAGGAGCACCGCACACACGAGCGCCGCGGACACGCGTACGACGGACACGAGCGCCGCGCCGCGCGCGCGCCGCTGGTCGAGCGGGTCCCTGTCCGCGCCCGTGCGCGTGCCCATCATGGCTTCGCCTTCGGCGCCGGGTTCGCGGCGCGGTCGTAGATGGCCGCCAGTTCGTAGCGCGCCTGGATTTGATAGGTGGCGATGCGCAGCTTTTGCGCTTCGAGTTCGCGGATTGCGAGCACCTGCAGGTATTGATTCTGCCGCTTCGACACGTCGGTTAGCCGCTCCAGCAACGCGTCGATGCGCGCGCGCACGGCCGTGATCCGGCCCGCGTACTCGCCGCTATGGGAGGGCATGGCGGCGCGCGCCTGGGTCACCTGCACTTCGCGTTTCTGCGTCTCCTGCAGGCTCGCTTCGAGCTCCTTGACCGAGCGCCGTTCGTTCCACAATCGGGCCTTGAAGCTCGCCGACAGCCGCCAGTACATCACGCCCTTCATCAGGCGGTGCTTGGCGCGCATTTCGGCGAGGTCGGGGTCGTCCGGATGCGCGGCGAGATAGTCCTCGATGCGCCGCAGGCGTGCCCACGTCCGCTGCTCCTCCGGGGTACCGAGCGCCGCCACATCGTCGGATTTTTCGATCTCGTTGAGGCGCGATTCGAAATCCACGCGCTTTTGGGTCAATGCACCCAAGTCGGTCGCCGCCAGCACCGCATCGGCCTTCGGCACGCGCTGCCGGTAGGCCTCCTGCCGCGTATCGAGCATGTCATCGTAGGCCGATACGTCCTCGCGCCAATGCTGCAGATTGCGGCTCATGAAATCGATCTCTCGGTAATTCTTGAGGCCCTCCTGGAACTCGTTGCTCGCCAGCAATTGATACAGGTATCGCGACTCCGGGGCGTCCGGCAGCGTCGTCAGCTGCCAATACCAGGTAAGCGTGTCCTTCTTGTCGTCGTCGAGCAGGCGGTCGAGCAAACGCCCGGTGCGGATCCCGGTGATCGCATCGTCGATGCGCTTCATCTCCGCGTCGAAGGAATCGATGGCGGAGCTGTAGTTCTCGGCGGCCTGGCCGGTCGCGGCCAGTTGCATGTAGGCGTAGGGAACCGTGAGGAATGACTCCTGTACGGCCGAGTCGAGCAGGTTGCGCTTGCGCAGGGTCAGCCACGGCACCAACGCGCGCTTGAATTCCCCGACCCCGGCATCCGCCCAGCCGACGCCCAGCAGTGCCTTGCTCGAGTACGGGCCTTCCAGCCGGACCCGCTGCAGGATGGGTTTGGCCTCGGCGGCGCGCTGCGCCTGCAGCAGGGCGAATCCCAGTGCCAGGTTGGCCTTGTCCTTGAGCGACAGCAACTCCTCGCTGCGGGTCTCGATGCGTCCCACCCGGTCCAGATACGGTATGGCGTCGGCGAGCCGGTCCTTGCGCACCAAGGCGATCCCTAGATTGAATTGCGCATAGGCGGTCCAGTCCGGGGCGCCGTGCCAGTTGCTCAAGGCCGCGATGGCATCGTCGTAGCGCTCCTCGCGCATCATGAGCTGGGCGAGCAGCATGTAGCGCTCGGCGCTGATGCGCAGGTCGGTCTTGTCGGAGACCTGCTGCAGCGCACGTTCCGATTCCTGCAGGTAGCCGCGCTGGTACCAAACCTTGCCGAGGTAGAACCATGCCCTGTTTCGCACCGCTTCGGAGGTGTTTTGATTGAGCAGCGCCTGGAAGATCCTGCCGGCCTCGACGTGTTCGCCCAACGACAGGTACAAGCCCCCGAGCAGCAGCTCCGCCTCGCCTTGCGTGTGCGGCAGGCGGTCGAGCTGCCGCGCCGCGAGCAGCCGCGTGATGGCGTCGAAGTAGTCGTCTTGATAGAAGTAGAAGAGCACATCGCCGTAGTGCAGATCCTTGACGTCCTGCGGCGGCAGGCCGTCGGGATCCGGTTTGATGTTCTTCGCCTGCGGGGCGGCCGCCGGCAGCAGCAGCATTCCGCCCAGAAGGAGCGGCCCGAGACTGTTAATCAGACGTCGCACGCATCATTCCCAGTCTTTGATCGTGAACTCTGGCTGATGCTTGGCCACTCGATCCGTGATCTTGAGTTCCAGATACTTGGCGCCCACGCCCTTGTCGAAGTTGATGGTGGCGCCGCGCTTGTAATCGCGCTCGACGGGCCCTTTGCCGGTGAAGAACGCCACCAGCTCGTGCTTGCCGATTTTCAAATTGCCCAGGTAGACCTGTTGCACGCCGCCTTTCAGCAATGCCTCGGCCTCGCGCGCGGTGTACAGATAATTCGCCACCACTTTGTTGTCGATCTTGACGGTCACCGAATCGAGCGCGAAGAACGCGCCCACGTCCATCGACACGTACAAGGCCACCTGGGTGTTGGCGGGAAACAGCAGCTCCTCTTCCAATATGAAGAGATCCTTGTTCAGATCGATGACGTCCTTCTTCAGGCCCTGCACTTCCTGATCGAGCGTCTTGACATCGCCGGGCGGCGTCGTGGTCCCGGGCGCATCGGCCGGCGCGGTAGCCGCCGGCACGACGGCGGGCGCTGTGGCCACCGCGGGCGCCGGGCCGGGGGAGATCGCTGTGCCGGCCGCGGGCGAAGCGCCGACGGCGGCGGGCGCGGCGAGTGCGGCGGCAGTCCAGGCGATCGACAGAAGCGCCGCGCGCGCAATGTAGGGCACAACCGGTTGCATGAAATTCATAACGGACCTTTTACTCGCGCAACAGCTCGCGAATGTGATCGAGATAAGCACGCTCGTCGCCGCGCTTGAAACCCACGTTCATGTAGCGGACGACGCCGGAGCGGTCCACCAGAATCGTCACCGGCATCTTCTGCAGCAGATAATCGCGGCCGATGGTCGAACCCGTGTCGAACATGATCGGGTACGACACCTTCATGGCGCCGGCGAACTCGCGCGCACGCACGATATCCTCGTCCACCGAGACGCCCAGAATCACCAGACCCGCGCGTTCGTAGGTGGTGTTGATGCGATCCAGCGCCGGCATCTCCTGCCGCGAGTCGCCGGCCCAGCGTGCCCAGAAGTTCACCAGCACCACCTGTCCGCGAAATTCGGACATGCGCAAATTCCGGCCGTCCATGGCCTTCAACACGAAATCGGGTGCGTCCTTGCCGATCAGGGTCGCGGGCGCGACCGCCGCGGCAGCCAAAGCGGCGCTCAGCAACAGGCTGCCGGCGAGCAATACCCTACCCATGCGGCCGCATCCTCTGGCCGCAGCGAAATCGCAGCAATAAATCGATCACGCTGGTAACCCCGCCGCTGCGGATTCGGACGTTATGCAAAATCGCACAATGCGAGCCGCAGTGTCAACGCGCCAGGCCGCAGCTTCGATGAATTATGACCTGGCGCACATTCATGAATTCGGTCGAGACCTCGAGCGCCGAACTCGCTCGAGAGCCCGGCGTCACGCGACTTTGCCGGCGACGATCGGCCGGAAGGCGATCAAGGGTTCGAGCGCCTTGCCCGTTCCGAGCGCGTTGTTCAGGTTGGGCGCCGGGTACAAGTTCGCGAAGCTCGGCACCGGCGTTCCATCCAGCATGAAGCCGTTGATGGCATCGCCGTGCAGCGCCATGTAATTGAGCACCACCATCTGCGCCAGGTTCGGCACGTTGTTGCCGCCCGGACTGCCCGTGGTGTTGATCGAGCCATCCGAGTTGAAATTGCCGATCTGCAAACTCATTTCCGGATTGCTCTGCGCCGCGACCGGCCTGCCGGTGGGGTTGTAGACCAGGAAGTAGGTCGCCGCCACGCTCTGATTGTCGGCCGTCCACACGCCCTTGCCGCGGCCGCCCACGGAGCTGTCGATCATGCCGTTGCTCGCCAGCGAGCCGTCGCTGAACACGTATATCATGAGCGGCTTGCCCTTGCGGGCCGCGTATTCCAGACACGCGCCGATGCAGTTGCCGAGGTTGAAGTCGCGCGCCTCGCCGGTGGCCCGGTCGCCGGTGTGGTAGTCGAAGCCGTCCATTTCAATGGTGCCGGCGGCGGCATTACCGTCGATGACCAGCTTCATGATCGAGGCGGTTTTCTGATAGTCGGAATTCATTTGAAACTCGGCCTGGCTGAAAATGCCGCCCGTGCCGACCACCAAAGGATCGAGCTGCGGGTTGACCGAGCCGGGACTGTTGTAGGTATCGACGGTGTAAGCCGCCTTGGTATAGCTACAGGCCTGAATGCCGTTGGGTCCTAGTGCCGCTGCGTTCAGCGTCGAACCGTTGGGGACGGTGTTCGCATAGGCGGTCACCTGTGGATACTTGGCGTCGCTGATTCGCTTCATAGATTCCAGCACATTGGTGACGTCGGACGGATTCGGCAGCAAGGTGCCGAGCTGGCCGGTGCTGACCAGGCCCTGCGTGTCGGCGGGACTCTGCACCGTGGTCGGCTGGGCGGCCGCAATCACCATGGTCGGCGGCGCCATGGAGTTGCCGCCCGACGTGGAGCTTTCCGAGCCGATGAGATTGAGCAGGCCGCCGCGCGCGCCGTATTGGTAGACGGCATACATGGGGTTGTGCGGATTGACGTTCGTGTCGTTCTGCGACAACGCGGGAATCACCGTGCCGTTGGTGCCGGCCATGGCTTTGGCGCTGGCGCGCACTTTCATGCCGCGCAGGTGCGCGCTGTCGGAGTGGAATCGCAGGCCGAAACTCGAGTCGATGAAGTTGCCGGTGGCGCTGGGGTTCGGCACCATCGTGCCGGGCAGGCCGAGCTTGTTGTAACCCGCGACCGACAGAAAATCGAGCTGGCCGCCGGGACCGCCGACCAGCACGTTCGAACCCGCGATATTGCCGCCGCCCGCGAGATCGAAACAGATGAAGGGAATCTTCCCGGCGCCGGTGGTGATGCTGCACGGGCCGAGCAGATCGAGGATGTCGTTGGAGAGCCCCGCGCGCGCCGTACGCGGCGCAGCCAGCATGCCGAGCAGCGACGGCCCGATCACCGTGGCGGAGCCGGTGATGAAGCTCTGCGCGAGGAATTCGCGGCGCGTTCGCGGCCGCGGATGATCCTGGTGGCGCAGCGGTTCGTGCAATCCGGGGGTCCGGTACTTCTTGCTCATGGGAGACCTCTTCGATTCATCCGCTTATTTGATCGTCATGTCGGCGCTGCCGAATGCGGCGGCGCATGCCGCCGCGGTGACCGCCTGCGCGCGGGCTGTGGTGTTGCACGCCGAAGTGGCGCACAGCTTGCCAATCAAACTGCCGAGCTCGGTCGTCACGCTCGAGGCGGCCGGTTGACTGTGGAGACCCGATCCCAGCACGCGCGCCGCGAGCGCGCTGGTCACGGTGCTCGTGCCCGCAGGGTACAGCGAGCCGCTGAAGCTCACCCCGGGCAGCACCTGGGAGGCATACTTCGGCGTGTTCACCATGACATTGCAGTACTGGATCGCCAGCTGCGCGACGCCGATCTGGTTCGACGAGGAAAAGCTCTCCAGCGTCGGGTCGGTGGGCAGCTGCTGCTGCACGGCCAGGTAGGTGCTGCTCACCAAGGAGTTGGTCGTCGGCACGGCGGTCAGCCGCGACAGCGTTGCGTTGACCTCGGCAAACGTGCGAACGCCGATGTCGGCGACCACCGGGCCGAGTGCCGGCGGCGGCGCGCTGGGGGTCGCTTCGACCACCACGTGGGTATGGCTGCCGAGTTGATCGAACGTCAAAAAGAACTGGTCGGTCAGCGGTCCGCTCTGAATGCCGATGACCGTGCCGACCGTCGACAGGACTTCGCCCTGCGGGGTGTAGCCCGCCGCCGTCACCGTGGTATTGAGCGGAATATACGCCTGACCCACCTGCGGAATGTTGCCGTTCATGCCGATGCGGATGCCCCGCACCGGGATGTTGTTGGGCTTCACCGTCGGGTCGAGCGACACGAACGTCGGCTGGGTGAACAGGTAGCTGTAGCTGTCGTACTGGCTGACCGTGAACATGACATACGCCTTGGATACGCCGGTGACGTCCGCGACGTTGAACAGCAGGTAGTAGCGCTGGCCGACGCCGGCGTTGAAGTTCTGCAGTACCTGCGCCGCCGACAAGGCGCGATTGTGTATCGCGACGAACTTGATCAAGCCCTGCCAGGATCGGTCGCCCGAGATTTCGTTGCCGAGCACCAGCGCAAAGGTGTTGTCCCAATTGGAGAGCGTGCCGCCCTTCTGCGGATCGGGGACATTCGCGTTCACGCCGTTGACGTAGATCTGGCGCCCCTTCACCGGGTCGTAGGTGAGGACCACGTGCTGCAGCGAGGCCTGCAACAGCATCGCCGCATCCGGCGTCTGCAATTGCGGCGTGCCGTTCAGCATCGAATTGGAGCTGCGCAGCATGAAGTCATAGTCCTGGTTGGTCTGGCCGAGCGTGAAGTTGCGCGTGCTGTCGCCGCCCGAATAGCTGACCATGTAGGAGTTGTCGACCGCCACCAGCGCGGGCGCAACCCAGGCTTCGATCGAGAACTCGCCGGTCGCCTGGATCATGTTATAGAGCTTCGCGCTCGCGAAGGTGCTGGCCTGCGCCTTGCCGCCGGCGCCCACATTGATGCCCCAGCCGCCGGCCCACAGTACACTGCCGGAGATCGTGAGGTCCGCCGCCGGATCGACGCCGCTGGTGTCGTAGGCGGTGTAGCCGGTGCCGGTCTGGAATTCGTACTTGGCGATCGTGTCCGCATCGTAGCGGTTGGCGCCGCTCGCCACGGTGCCCTGCGAGAGCGACAACGCCTTGCTGACGACCAGCTCCGGGTTGATGCTGGTCGGCGTGAGCGAGCGCGCGAACGCCTGGATCTCGCCCAGCATCGCCGCCGCATCATTGGCGCAATTGTCCCAGCAGTTGTGATTGTCGGTGAGCAGGCGCTGATAGAAGCGCGAATTCGTCCCGCAGGCGCCCGGAGCGTTGCCCGACACGTAGGGGCTGCAGCCCGTCAGATCGATTTTCGGGATGGCCGCGGGATAGGCAATTGCGAGGTCCGGATCGGCAAAGTACGGCGACTGCATCGTCGCCGCGCTCGCCGTCGAGGAATGGCAGCGCACGCAGTACTGGCCGGTGAGCGTATAAACGGTATTCTGGTATTCGGCGTAGCTCGCCGGGAACACCAGACTCTGGCCCACGGTTTGAATCGGCGGCGGCTGCAGAGCCACCTGCGTGGCGGACGCCGCCCCCGTGGCTCCGGCCCAGTTGCTGATCCAGGTCGCGAGGATCTGTCCGCAGGCCGACGGGTCGGCGAGCCAGCAATTGTGTCCGCCGCTCACCTTGGTGACGATCAGCGAGGTCGCGGGCGCCTCGAGGTTCACCACGGTGTTGGCCTGCGCATAGGCGAGGTTCACGTTGTCGCTGCGCGCGAAGTTCGGCATCTGCGCCGGACTGGTCGAGTTGTGGCATTGGCCGCAACGGTTCTGCACACGCACATTGGCCCAGAAGTTCACGGCGAAGGCCTGCACGTCCGCGGTCGCCGGCGGCGGTCCCGTGTAGGCGTCCACCGAGCCCACGGCCGGAGCCGACGCCTCGTTTTGCGTGGTCGGCGCGCCGCCGCCGCCGCAGGCGGCGAGCGACACGGCGAGAATGAGCAAACCGGCGATGCGTGTGACGTTCATGCTCAATTCCCCATGCAATAAGCGGCGCTTTCAGCGAACACCTGCCGCAGCGCATATTGATGCGCCTTGAAGGAGGCGATCATCGTGTTGACCTGGGCCACATCGGCTTGGGTGTTCGGCGCGCGCAGACACACGTCCTTGAACACGCGGGTGACCTGGCAGCTGGTGAATGCCGCGCTGCTCTCCAATTCCATCCCCAGCGACTTGGCGCCGCTGCCGCTGCCGGGCAGACCGGCGCTCCAGCCGAGGATCTCGTTCGGTCCGGTCCGCCAGCGGTTGTTCCAGTTGTCGTTCAACGTGTTGAAGCCTTGCGGGAAGTTCGTGTTGTTGATGTGATACTTGGGTTGCACCTGTCCGGCGGTGTAGACGATCTGCCCGGTGGTGCCGGCGGTGGTCGGATCGATGTTGTTGAAGTTGTAGTAGGCGAAGGCCTGCGCCATCGGATCCATGCCGCTGTGGCAACCGATGCAATTGTTCAGGAACAGCGTGCTGACGCCGCCCGGACTGCGCGTCACGTCCTGGCGGATCCGGTCCGGCGGGCGCGTGATGTCCATCACCGTCTGCAGGTCGCTGCACAGGTGATTGAGCATGGTGAAGCGGAACATCGCCCGGTTCGTGCCGTTGATGAAGAATGCGCTGGCCGCGCCGCGGGTGGTGAGCACGCCGGCGGTGGCCTCCGACGGAATGCCGGTGAGCGCCGACTGCGTGCTGCGCACCAGATGCCCCGACAACTCGACATTGTTGTCGTCCAGGGCCAGATACATGTCGTTGTTGTCCGGCGAGTAGGCGGGAACGCCGGAAGCCGCATCGGCGATGTACAAGATATCGGCGCTGAGCAGCGTGTTGAACGGCACGTCCTCTTTGACCATGCCGATGACCGTGGCGATGTAATCGTTGAGCGGCACGAACACCGATTGATCGCGGTTGGTCCACGGCGCCGCCATGTTGCGCACGGTGTTGTCGTAGAACGCCGGATCTTGCGTCGCGATGAGCGCGGCGGTAACCGGATCGGGCGAGCCGGTCATCATCGACAGATGAGTCGAATCGGGCGGAACGCCGGCGATGCGATTGTAGATTCGCGTCGCTTGATCGGCGGTCGGGCCGGCGGCGAACGCCGCCGTGCAGAACAGAGCCAATGCACCCGAGGTGACCGCTGCGCGCAGGCTCGCATGTGCATCGAGCCGACTGCCGCGCTCCGGCTTTGCCATCCCGTTCTTCATAGGATCCACTCTCGTGATTCGTGAAACGACGAGGCGCAAATATACCCAGCGAGAAAGGTGGCGAGTAATTGTCTCATCCCCACGACGTCGGCGATTCGCGACATATCCGCGTGACACACTCGCCCTATATCCTGGCGCCGCATTTGCGTAAGTTCGCGTGCTGCAACGCGCATCGTCGCGCGACGCAATGCATGCGGCGAAGTTCTTCTGTGAGTGCGTTAACAGTATGCACACGCGCGAAAGAACGAAGATGCGGTTCGCGAGACTGATTAAGTTCAATCCCTCGAGCGCAGTGCAGCGCTCCGCGCGCCGGATCGATGATCGACACCAGGACCAGCACCATGAATACATTCCCACACCGTGAACCGCGTCACGGTTGCATGAGACTCGCGGCGCTGCGGGTTCCCGCTCTGTTGTTCCCCCTACTCGTGCTGTTCGGCTGCGAAGGCGGCGTCAGCGGACATGCGCCCGGACTCGCGGGAGTTGAAACGCAGGATCCGGGCACGCTCAATTTCCCGCTCGCCTATGTGAAGCGCCCGGCACCGGCCACGCCGGCCGCCGACATCGATGTGCGCGACCTGATCACTTCAACCACCGGAGGCGATCTGTACATCCGCGAACAGGCGACCGCGGGTTCCGTCGAAACCAACGTGACGCAGTCGATCACGCAGGGCATGGGCGATGTCCGCGACCTCGACGTGTCGCCGGACGGCAAGAAGCTGGTGTTCTCGCTGCGCCTGCCGCTCGACCCGAACAAACCCAACACCGATGTCACGCAGCCGACCTGGAAGATCTATCAGTACGACGCGGTGGCGAAGACCGTGACCCAGCTCACCACCGACGACGTCACCGTGGGCCACGACGTCGGAGCGCACTACCTTCCGGACGGCCGCATCGTCTTCGCCTCGACGCGTCAGACGGCCACCCAGGCGCTGTTGATCGACGAAGGCCGCCCGCAGTACCCGGCGCAGACCGACGACCGCAAGCAGGCAATCTTCCTGCTGCACGTCATGAACGCCGACGGCTCGGACATTCATCAGATCAGCTTCAATACCAACCACGATTTCGCGCCGTCGGTACTGGCCAACGGCCAGATCGTGTTCTCGCGTTACGAGTCGATCAACGGCGATCAGATCAGCCTGTATCGCACCAATCCCGACGGCACCGGACTCGAACTCTATTATGGCGAGAACAGCCACGCCACCGGCGTCAACGTCGCCGGCACCAACGACAACGTGATCCAGTTTTTGAACGCGCGGCAGCGCGCCGACGGCAAAGTGATCGCCATCGTGCGGCCGTTCCTCGGCACGCAGCAGGGCGGCGACATCGTGGCGATCGATGCCGCGAATTTCGTTGAATTGCATCAGCCCGCAACGCCCGGCGGCAAGGCCGGGACGGCGCAGGTCAGCGCCACCACGCTCGGCGTCACCACCGACGCGAACCTGCCGTCTTTGGGCGGCCGATTCGCATCCGCCTACCCGCTGTACGACGGCACCAATCGAATGCTCGTCAGCTGGGCTCCCTGTCTGGTCTTGAATACGGCCGCAAACCCCGCCACCACCAGTGTCTGCAACAACGCCAACACCACCGGCGCCAATGTGCAGCAGGCGCCGCCGCAGTACACGATCTGGATCTATGACGACAGCGCCGGGACCTTGAGCCCGATCCTCGCCGCCGAGCCGAATACCGTGATCGTCGAGCCGGTGATACTGCAGGCGCGCACGCCGGTGCCGCCCTTCATTCCCGACGCCGTGCCGACGGGCGCCGCCGCCCAGCTCGCCGAGAACACCGACGGCGGACTGGGTCTGCTCAAAATCCGCAGCGTCTACGATTTCGACGGCGTCGACGTGGTCGCCGCGGAGACCGGCAATGCGCTGCCGAACATCGCGGCCCTGGCCGACCCGAAGCAGGCGAGAGCCGACCAGCGGCCGGCACGCTTCGTGCGCATCGAAAAAGCGGTCGAGATCCCCGACGAGACCGTGCGCAAGATCAACGACTCGGCGTTCGGCCCGGCCGGCATGGGGATGCGCGAGATTCTCGCCTACGTGCCGGTGCAGCCGGACGGATCGGTGGAAGTCGAACTGCCCGCGAACGTCCCGTTCACCATCGATGTGCTGGACAAGAACGCGCGCCGCATCGGCCCGCGCCATAGCAGTTGGCTGCAGCTGATTCCCGGTGAAACCAAGACCTGCAACGGCTGCCACACCGAGGGCAGTGCCGCGACGCCGTCGCACGGCCGCAGCGGGCTCACCAAGTCGGTGTATGCCGGCGCGGCGGCCCCCGGCACGCCTTTCCCGAACACGCTGCCGAGCTTGCCGCCGGCCAACGCCGGCGACACCATGGCCGAGACCCTGGCATGGAATACCTGCCAGACCGGATTGCCGGCAAGCGTGATCTGTTCCGAGGTGCCGAGCATCGACGTGCTCTACACGGACGTCTGGACGGATGCCGCGGCCGCCGGGCGCGCGCCCGATGCCGCATTCTCCTATCTGTACGCGAATCTATCGACCAAGAGCCCGGCGAACGCACACTGTGCGATCTGGGATCCGCTGTGCCGGAGCTCCATTCACTATCCGATCAACCTCGAGCCGGTGTGGCAGGTGGCGCGCCCGGTCATGAACGGCGCCAAAGTCGTGGGCAACAACACCTGCGTGATGTGCCACAACCCAGCCTCGGCAACCAATCCCGCCCAGCAGATGGTACCCGCCGGACAGCTCGATCTGACCGACAGCGCATCGTCGGTGGACCCCACGGTAATCACCTCGTACGAGGAACTGCTGTTTGCACATGACGAGCAGACGCTTAATATGGGCGTCTTGACCGATGTGATGGCGCCGGGGCCGGTGCCGCTCGCGCCGCCGATGACGGCCGGCAGCGCGAGCGCTTCGGCGCCGAGGTTTTTGGGGATTTTCGATGGAACCTATCATGACCTGGTGCCCGACCACACTGGATATTTAACGACCGCGGAGTTGCGTTTGATCGCAGAATGGCTGGACATTGGCGCGCAGTATTACAACGACCCCTTCGTCGCGCCGGCTGCGAATTGAGCTGATGCGGCCGCTGCTCGCGTCACTGCTGTTGCTGCAGGCGTTCAGTGTCGGTGTGGTGCATGCGAAACAACAACTGCTCGAGGTCGTGGTTGCGGAACCCTACCTCGAGATGCACAGCGGCCCGGGGCGCGGCTATCCCGTGGTCTATGTGGTGGGCCGCGACGAAGTGGTGCAGGTGCTCTACAGCCGCACCGAATGGTACAAGGTGCGCGCACCGCGCGGTCAGGAGGGATGGGTGCGCCGCGCCGAGCTCGCGCTCACCAAGCTTGCCAACGGCGACCCGGCGCCGATACCGCCGTATCCGGAGTTCGCCACCCATCGCTGGGAAATCGGCGCCGGATACGGGGTCTTCAACCATCAGAATCTGGTCACCACGTGGGGCGACTTCGGCCTCACCGACAGTCTCGACGTGGAACTGGTGTTGCAGCAGGCCCTGGGAAACATCGATAACCGCTATATCGCGAGCGTCGGGATGCGCCACACGTTCATTCCGGAATGGCGGTGGTTTTCCCCCACCGCGGGCATCGGCACGGGCTACCAATACATCGACAACAAGGTGCCGCCGGCCCCGCTGCAGACCCACAACGAGCTGGCCTACGTCTCTCTGGGAGCGCGCGGCTTCATCACCAGGCGATTCATGTGGCGTGCGGATTGGCGCAAATACGTCATCTTCACCAACCAAAATCAGAATGAGGAACCGGAAGAATGGAAATTCGGCTTAGCGGTATTCTTCTAGCGGCGGCCCTGCTGTCCGGCTGCGGCTGGTTTCATCGCGGCGACAAGCGGCCGCAGCCGGTGGTTGCCGAGGAGCAGTCCACGGAGCCGTCCATCATCGAGCCGCAGGTGAACCGCCGCGAAGTGAAGACGCCGAAGATCAAGGCGAAGGACTTCGAGCTGGGCGGCTACTTCGGCGCGCTCAGCATCCAGGACTTCGGTGTGAATCCGGTGTACGGCGTGCGCGCGGCATACCACGTGTCGGAGGACATCTTCCTCGAAGGATTTCTGGCCCGCTCCAAAGCGGGCACCACGAGTCTCGAGGACGTGTTCCCGGAAATCACGGTCGTCAGCAACTCTGGGAGGCAATTCACGTATTACGACCTGGACGTAGGCTACAACGTACTCCCGGGCGAGATATTTCTCGGGCGCGGACGCGCGTTCAATTCGGCTCTGTACGTGACCTTCGGCATGGGCGATGTGCACTTCGCCGACAAAGACCAGTTCGCGTTGAATTTTGGAGCAGGCGAGCGCCTTTTGATCACTGATTGGCTCGCCATGCACCTGGACGTGCGGGATCACGTGTTCGAGACGGATTTGACCGGCCGGACCAAGAACGTCCACAACATCGAAGCCATCCTCGGCTTGACCGCTTTCTACTGACCAGGAGACAGATCCATGAGGATTTCCGCAGGCAGATTATTCAAATGGGGCGCGATGACCGCCATCGTCGTCGCCTCGACGGCTTTCGCCGGGGGCGACGCGTCGGGTCCGGCACCCGCATTCACGCTCACCGAGCTGTCCGGGCAGCCGGCGGCACTCAGCCAGTACAAGGGCCAGGTGGTCATGGTGAACTTCTGGGCCACCTGGTGCGGCCCGTGCCAGCAGGAAATGCCGCTGCTCGACCAGATGTACAAGAAGTACAAACCGGCCGGTTTTACCCTGATCGGCGTCAATGTCGACAAGGAGGCGCCGGCGGTCAAGGAGTTGCTGGCCCGCAAACCGGTGAGCTTCCCGGTATTGCTCGACCCCGCGAACCAGGTCAGCAAGGCCTACCACGTCGACGAAATGCCGAGCTCCGTGATCATCGACCGCAAGGGCGACATCCGTTACATTCACCGCGGCTACCGTCCGGGGGATGAGAACGAGTATCAGGACCGCATCCGTCAGTTGATTCGGGAATGACCATGCGCGCCTCCCTCCTGACCATGCGCGCCTCCCTCCTGAACATGCGCGCCTGCCTGCTGACCGTGCGCGCTCCCCTCATGAAGCGCGCGCCCCTGAAGCTGGCCACGGCCGGCGCCGGATTGGTGTTGCTGGCGGGATGCA